>Ga0302320_10007603_pt1 | contig 23820 bp, 20 predicted proteins | sample Bog_T0_3_FD_202130 | JGI IMG/M metagenome (GOLD analysis project Ga0302320, IMG submission 202130) | Peat permafrost microbial communities from Stordalen Mire near Abisko, Sweden - Bog_T0_3 | ecosystem: Environmental > Terrestrial > Soil > Wetlands > Peat | place: Sweden: Abisko, Stordalen Mire...
TGCAAAGTATTAAGAAGCGGTTTCGATCCCGGACCGTTTTCGCCGGGAGGGAGCAGGGGTTTTCAACCCCCTGAAAACAGGCCCAAATGACGCGGCCTTCAGGCCCGGAAAGCAGCGTTCGCGACTGGAGAGCGGAGCCCAATATCTCGCCCGATGGCCTTCAGATCCGAATCGCTCGATTTGAAATCCGGTCTGACATCCGTTCCGTTTGGATGACGGCCTCGGCCTATTCGCGTCAGTTGGGCTTTGTTGCATAAGTGATCAGTGAATATGCCCGAACCAATCGCCCCTCGATGAGCTGCTATCGCAATAGTGACCTGATGCACAAGTCGTGCAATCTTCACGAGCTATATAATCCTTGCGTCATGAGATTGGCTCTGATCAGCGCTGGACTTGGCGCACGATAGCCCTCGAACGTCGGGCTGCCCAGAAAGTGAAAAATGTCTAAACCAATCGGCACTGTTTGGAACCTGGAACCGCACACAGCAAAGAAGCACGAGATTTTGCGCCGGTACTTCGACGCGTGGCTTCCTATTATGGCTAGCCGGAATGATCGCGTCGTCTATATCGACGGCTTCGCTGGACCGGGAAAGTACAGTATGGGTGAAGACGGTTCGCCAATTCTCGTCCTGAAAGCAGCGCGCGATCATACCTATCCAATGAAGGCCGAACTAGTCTGTATCTTCGTGGAAAACGACATAGAACGATGCAAGCACCTGAAGAACGCCTTGGACGAAATGGCTCCCACTTTGCCGAGCCGCATCAAGTACGCAGCTGTTCATGGCAGATTCGACGAACATTTAACAAAGACGTTGAATGTTATTGAGGCTCAAAAGAAGAATCTTGCTCCCGCATTCGTCTTTATCGATCCATTCGGCTTCTCCCATACTCCATTCAAAACGGTCAGCAAGATATTGGGGAACAGCCGATGTGAGGTCCTGGTCAATTTTATGTATGAAGAAGTTAATCGCTTCATATCCCTCGAAGAACACGCCGAGAATTTTGATGAACTCTTTGGCACGCCGGAGTGGCGTAGCGTCCGAGATTTGTTCGGCCCATCGCAAAGACAGAGGGCGATTCACGACCTGTATCTAAAGCAATTGAAGACCTGTGCAAGGTATGTCCACTCGTTCGAGATGCTGAATAAAGGAAACAGCACCGATTACTTTCTCTTCTTTGCCACCAATAATTTAAAGGGATTGGAAAAGATGAAGGAAGCCATGTGGAAGGTCGATGACACAGGTTCTTTCCAGTTCTCCGATCACACCGACGCTCGTGGTCTGCGGTCACTGTTCAGCGCGCACCCTAACATCGCCCCGCTTCGAGAAGCAATTCTAAAGAACTTCAAGGGTCAGCAGGTCAAGATCGAGACTTTGCTGGACTGGGTAATCGCCGAAACAGAATTCTTGCCGAAGCACCTAAAGATCCCCATATTGGCACCGATGGAACACGCCGGCGAGTTATCGGTTGTCAGTCCAGCACCCAAACGGCGAAAGGGCACCTTCTCACCCGGCACGATTCTCAAATTCTCTTGAGTTCATTTGAATGGAGTAGAGAGGGGTCTGCACCGGCATTTCATCGTGCGTACGGCCCTCCAATAGGCGACCCGATTTCGATTTCTGTCGCCCGCCCCACTGCTTGAAAAAGAACGGAACGCTCGCCTTCTTACATTGATGCTTCAGACTTGCCACCCAATCTGGACTCATTGGTCTGGCCCCGTGGCCACTCTCACCACCCACAATGACCCAGTGAATTCCGCTCAAATTGAGCTTTCCTAAATCCTCCAAGAGCGGTTCGATGGAGAGAAATCTAACTCTCGCCTGCGCCCGTTGGAGTTCAGCGATACGTGGGATCCCCTGCTTCTGATTCTCTACACTGACGCCCCACCAAATATGGGGCTCGTACGCTGCGAAAGAAAGTGCGTTATTGAGCAGATCGGCCATGCGATCTGCTCGCTTGGTTAGCACTTGAAAGGTGTGCCAAGGAGCGCGAATCATAACTTCGGCCACTCTTGCTATGTATTCAACCGGAACACCAGGCTGAAACAGATCGCTCATTGAGTTCACGAAGATGCGTTTGGGGGTCTTCCAACGTAAGGGCTCTTCCAACTTCTCCGGCACCAATCTTAGATCAAATCCCTGCTCATATGGGTGATTAGGCACCCCTCTGAATCTCTCAGCGAACACCTCTGCGTAGCAGTGCTTGCAGCCCGCGCTGATTTTTGTGCAGCCGCGTAACGGGTTCCAAGTCGCATCAGTCCACTCGATGGAAGATTTCTCGGCCATATATTCGCCCTTTCTTCGCCTTACAAGCTTAGCCTTATTTGCGTCTCGACGCAAGCAACTTTAAAGCTACCTGACGGCTGCGGTTTGGGCTAGCGCTCATATTGCTTAGAATCACCTGAAGAGCAAAAATCTGTGCTCACGCTTTTGGAAACTGGCGGCTAACATTTCGATTCGATGGAGAAGATGCAGTTCTCGTCGATTACCAGGACTATCACTGAAGGAAGGAGTTCGCGCCATGCAGATGCACAATCCCTCGCATCCCGGAAAAATTCTCGCCTACTATCTCGATGGCCGATCGGTAACTGAAGTTGCGCGGCATCTTGGAGTCACCCGGCCGGCGTTGTCACGTGTCCTGAATGGAAAAGCCGGAGTATCAGCGGATATGGCCCTGCGCATCTCAGAGGCCTTCAACACCGATCCCGAACTCTGGCTTCGCCTGCAAGCACAGCGCGACCTTTGGGTCGCTTCCCGAAAGCGGCGTGCAAAAGTTAAGCCATTGATCCAGAGCGCAGCCGCGTAGAGCGAATCCCCTACGCCCCCTCCGGCGCCTTTACCCGCGCGAACTTCCTCCGCCGCATCTCCCACTCTTCCGAATTAAAAAACCGCGGCCCCACCTCAATCAACCGCGGAACCATGTTGAAGACCGCAACCCGGCTCCAAGGCTTGCCGTTCCTCATCCGGTAGCCCTTCTCGTTCAGGTCGCTCACAATGGCCGAATAGGAGAAGTCCTGCACCAGCCCCTCCATCATCAGCATCAGCACCTGGTGCTCTCTGGGATGAACCTCCAGCCGGCTGCAGTCGTTCGAAATCCGCAGTCCGTAAGGGATCTCCTCGCCGAACGCGCCCTCCGTCGGAGCTTCCGCGTCGGGCAACTCACGCCGCCATTCAATGGACACCATCTGCCATCCGGTTGCGCTGCGCTGCTGAATGATCTCAGTGCTGAATGGGCCGGAAATTACATCGCGAACACGCTCGAAATACGCCATCGTGGGCCTCCGGGAGAAATCTCTGCGTAAAGGGCAAGCAATCTTCACGCCATACGGCTCATGCTCCAAAAATGCTTCAAGTAGTTTGTTTGCCAATCCGTTCCCTTGGCGATTGCCGCCTGCTTCCGGTTCGCCGATGTTCACTTTCGCAAATCCGTGTTCGCTTCTGAACAGCCGGCGCACACACAACTCCGGGCGCAATTGCACAGCAAACAAAATCCAAATAAGCAACGCCTTATCAATAAGTTAAGCCGCAACCGCCTGCCAAATCAGTGTGTTTCGCCCAAAAGCGTTCAATTCTCCTCAACCCTTTACCTCGATAAGCTCAATCCTGCGGTTACGAAAAATGCGCGCAGGTGCAACCCACGGTCTAAGTCTCGAAGAATCGCAACCATGGATTGCAACATTACGCATGTTTTGTAACCACTTAAGCCACCTTTTACCCTATGTAGCACAACCTGCCGACGCAACCTTTGATTCTCGAATTCCAAAACTGCGAACTAAGAACTGTGAACTAAGAACTGCCTTCTCACTCCCGCACGCCAATCCCAAGCGCCTTCATCTTGCGGTACAAATGGCTGCGCTCAAGTCCAAGTAATTCAGCAGCATGGCTAATGTTATTGCGAGCCTCATCAATCTTCTTCAGGATGTACTCCCGCTCGTAAGCATCCCGCGCCTGCTGCAGCGAAGAGAACTCCTCCATCGACCGCGAAGCCGCCTTATGTGTAAGAGGCGGAAGGTGTTTACGCTCAATCCGCAGCGCCCGCGGATTGAGTATAAGCACCCTTTCTACAACGTTTCGAAGCTCCCGAACATTTCCCGGCCAACGATATTCGGCAAGCGTAGCGAGCGCCTCTTCGCTGATTTCCATACGCGGCCGTCCATACTGGCGCCCGAACTCCGCAAGAAATTCGTTCGCAAGAAGCGGTATGTCCTGCTTCCGCTCCCGCAGCGGCGGCACAGCAAAAGGAACCACGTTGAGCCGATAGAACAAGTCCTCCCGAAAGTTACCCTTCGCAATCTCCTCCTCTAAGTCCTTGTTTGTAGAGGCGATAAGTCGCACATCGACGCGCAGCGGCTGCGTGCCGCCCACCGGCGTGAACAGCTGATCGTCAAGCGCAGAAAGGACTTTGGCCTGTGTCTTCAGGCTCATGTCTCCCACTTCGTCGAGGAACAGCGTTCCCCCATCCGCACGCTCAAGTGTTCCCCGCTGCTCCGTAGGACCCCCCGGTTGTGCTCCATGACGGTATCCGAAAAGTTCCGCTTCAATATGCGCCTCAGGAATGGCGGCACAATTCAACTCCACAAAAACACCATCGCGCCGCAAACTTTCCGCATGAATCGCCCGCGCAATAAGTTCCTTGCCAGTGCCTGATTCACCGTAGATCAACACGCGCCCATTAGTAGGCGCCATGAGCCGTATTTGCTGACGCAATGCTTTGACGGGAATGCTTTCACCCGTAATCACCGAGCCCACGTTAAATTGACGTTTGAACTCAAGATTCTCAGTGCGTAGGCGGCGGGCCTCGACAGCGTTCTTAAGCACGATCAGGGTGCGATCGAGCGAGAGTGGTTTCTCAAGAAAGTCGTAAGCGCCAAGTTTAGTGGCCTTCACAGCAGCTTCAATAGTGCCGTGGCCGCTGATGATGACTACCTCAGGTCGCATTTCGACGGCGAGCGCATGCATCTCGGCCAGGACATCCAGGCCATCACGGTCCGGAAGCCAGATGTCGAGCAGCACTACGTCGTAAGGGGCGTCCTGCAGCAGCACCAGCGCTTCAGCAGCGGTGGCCGCGGTGGCCACACCATAGCCTTCTTCGCGCAAAATATCTTCGAGCGATGTGCGAATGTCAACTTCGTCATCCACCACTAGAATGTGGTTCATACGCCGATTCCCTTCAGCACCGCGGCAGTGTTGCTCTCGCCGTTGGCCTGTGCGAGCGGCGTTCCTGTCGCAGGCTCCATGAGTGGAAGACGGAGAACGAAGCGTGCGCCCTTTGGAGTGTTGGGCTCAGCACGAAGGGAGCCGCCATGCTCTTGCGCGATCTTAGCTGCGATGGATAGCCCGAGACCGGTGCCGCGATGCTTTGTGGAATAGAAGGGCAGGAACAGGCGCTCGCGAATTTCATCGGTGAGACCATGCCCCGTATCAGAAACTTGAACCTCAACAGCGGCGCCGTCTTCACTTAAGGAACTGCGAATACCGAGAACACACAGCAGGCTGCCTTGCATGGCCTCAGCCGCGTTGTCAACCAAATTGGCTAGCGCGCGCCGTGTGGCATCGGGATCGGCCAGCACCAGTGGCAGTCCAGGCTCCAGATCCCATCTAACTGTGATGCCATCAAGGCGTCCAGCAAAGAGCGCGAGTGCTTCTTCGGCAACCTTGTTCATGTCGCAGGCGCGCGGTTGTGGCGCGGGGAACTGCGCTAACGCTGAGAACTGATCGACAAGTGTACGAAGCGTGCCGACGCAGCCGAGGATGACTTCAGCACATTTGCGGATTACGTTGGGCGAATCCACTTGCGATCGGTCGAGGTGCCTGCCGATGCGTTCCGCAGAAAGGGCGATTGGCGTAAGCGGGTTCTTGATTTCGTGAGCCACGCGCTGCGCCACCTCCTTCCATGCCAACTGGCGCTGCGCCCGCAACAGTTCTGTGGTGTCTTCGACAACCAGGACGGTTCCCGGCTGGCCGTGCGCAAGCTCAAGACGCGCGCTGGTTACGGCCAGATGCATGGTGCGTCCTCGCGCATGAAGCTCAATCTCTGTGGAAGCCGCGCCCATGCGCTGCCCGCGCCTGATGACTCCTGCCAGGTCATCCACACAATCAGGGGGCAGAAGCGAATCAATTTTTGCGCCGGTCAGACTAAGGTCCTGGCGATGGCCCATGAGCGCAGCGAAGGCGCGATTGGACTGGAGCACGACTCCCGTTCCGTCGAGCGTGACAACGCCCGAGGGAATGGTTTCGACAATGGTCTCCAACTCGCGACGCCGTTCCTCAATAGCCTGGTTGGCAGCCGTAAGTTGAGCCGAGGAACTCTCCGCAAGTTGGCGGCTGGCATCAAGATCGGCCGCCATGTGGTTAAAGGCGCGCACAAGGTCGCCCATTTCGCCCGTAGGGATGAGAGCCACCCGATGGTCGTACTTGCCCGTCGCGATCTGATCCATTGCGTCAGCCAGGGCTTCAACCGGCCGAGTGATTTGCTTTGAAAGAAAATGGGCCAGCCAGACGCTGGAGAAGAACACCACTGCGGTGATGGCCAGCAATAACAGAAGAAAGGTGGTTCGAATCTGGTTGCGACTTCGGAAGAGCCGCCAATATTCGGCCGCGCCGGAACGAATGCGCACTACAGTCTGGTTGAGGCCTTCAGGCATTGGAAGCGCGACAACGACAATCTTCCCTGAACCTGTGCCGGCAATCCCAAGCGCATATTCGCGCCCCTTTACTTCAAGGACTGGCTCGTCGGTGCGTTGCGCGGCGTTGAGCAGCCCCGCTGAGAACTGACCTGGGAGTTGAACGACAGTATCCTGTTCACCCTCGTTCAACCAGGGACGCAGGCTGGCGTGACTGGGTTCCGAAGGGACCTGGAAGCCAGCCAGCAACTTCGAGTCTTTGTCATAAACCGCGGCAAATCCTCCAGCGAGCGTGATGCGATGTGACACGAGAGCCTGCTGGAGCTGAGGCAGATCCTCGTCAGGAGCTCCCGACGCTGCGATGGACTGCGCTTCAACGCGCGCATTGCTGGTGACATAGTGAGCCAGTTCCAGCACAACGCGCGTGGAGTCCTCGCGTAACTCTGAAGTTGGCTGCGAAAACCAACGATCAATGGAGCGGTTCATCAGCTGGAAGCTGAAGAGGAACATGAAGACCGCCGGGATCAACGCGATCAGCGCTGCGCCTAACACCATGCGCGTACGCAGGCGTGCGCCAAGGGCGCTGCTGCTCTGGTCGGCATAGAGTTTGACAATCGTCCGGAGAAGCAGAAGAAGAAACGCGAGCAACACCAGGAAGACGAGAATGATGACGCTGGTGAAGGCCAGCGTTTCTCCTGAGGTATCCGGGTTGAGGAAGTGGATGCTTGAGGTGTTGAACGCATTCAGGGCACCCAGCAGGGCAAGCGCCGCCAGCGCGCCGCCTGCCAGCAGACGGATTGACCGTCGTCTTGGATCGCCACTAAATGGCATGCGCCGATTATAGTGCGGGCAGGGATCTGCGGTCTGGGATCAGAGATCAGAAAAACCAAACCCCCGTCCCGTTCATTTCAAGATCAGCAGTTGGAGCCACCCTCCCCAAACGTCGGCCCAGGCGTGCACAATCACGTTCGCACGCAGGTTTCTACGCCAAGCCGCCAAGGCTCCAAACAGAATGCCGAGAAGGCTGATGACCACCACGTTCTTCCACCCCTGGTATGCGTGAAACAGTCCAAAGACCAAGCCCTGAGCCAGCACAGCTAATCCGATATTTCCTGTAAGCGCGTGGAACTGGCGCTGAACAAAACCGCGAAACGCCAGCTCCTCGCAGATTCCGGCAGTGATCGATACGCCGATCCAGACCATGATTTCAAGCAGACTCGTCGGCAAGAGGCTGTCGACCGTTTTTGCGCTGCTTGCCCCAAGCAGCCAATGGACGCCGTAAGCCGATCCTTCCCATAACACCCAGAAGGGAAGCGCTATCGCAAGGTCGACAGCGAGCGCCCTCCACGAGGTCCAGCGACCACCAGACAGCGTTTCAAGGTTGCCGCCAAAACGGTGCACGCCGGCCCAGCAGTAATAAAGCAACGCCCAATCCATCGCTCCCACTGTGAGGTAAATCTGGATCGCATGTCCGTGACTGGCAAGCTGGCTCGAGGCTGCACCGCTTGCCGCGGGCGCGTTCTGCGCAAGGAAGCCAAGCAGAACCGTTCCGGCACCGATGAGTAGGAAGCCCAGGAGCCATCCCCATGAGGCAATTTGTGCGGGATGTTGGCGGGGATGCGGATTTGTGGTCGCGACACTCTCAATTGCCTGCATGATTAATCTCCTTGATGGGTTCCGCATGACTGCGCTGCTTTTGAGCAATGCTGTTCAGTTCGGCCAGCGTTTCCTCCGCCCATTGAATGTGCGCCTGGAGTTCGAATCGGCCGAAGCGCGCTGCGATCTTCCAGTAGGGGGCGTCCGGATACTGCTGATTGTTGGCAATGTCTTCCGCTTCCATGCGCGTCAATTCGTTCAGCACCTCGGTCTCGCTCTTCAGCATTTGCTCAAGATATCCAATAAGAATCGTCGGAGGCGTCTGCGTTCCGAAGAACAGCTTGAGCAGTAATTCGTTCCGCGGAATCTCTGGCTGCGGCGGGACAGCCAACCACTTTGCCAGCCGTTCCCGCCCTGTTTTCGTAATCGAGTAGATATTGCGGTCAGGCTTACCCTTCTGCCGCTCTGTCTTTGAAGTAACAAAACCTCCGGCCTCGAGCCGCTTCAGATTGGGATAAATCTGGCCGTAACTCTCATTCCAAAAATGACCGACGGAAGAGCGAATGGTGACACCAAGGTCGTAGCCCGACATGGATTCGATAGTCAGCAGGCCGAGAAGAACTTCCATGCTTGAACTTGAACGTTTCGCCATATATCTGTTAGTAGTAGCTCTATTAGATACTCATGTCAAGACAAATTCCTGTAATGGCCCAATATTCAGCTCCAGCTTACGCAGGTTATTGTCTCAGATTTGAGAGCAATCCATGGGGCTCAGAATCAGGTTGGTGATGTTGGTAACTATCTGGTCGTAACTGTACCGCGGACTTGTGGAGAGCTTCTTCCAGGTTGGGTCGTTGCGGAAGACATTCCATTTCGCTTCAAGTTCGGTCTGATCGGCAAAGCTGAGCATGTATGTCAGATTGGGCAACCGGGAGCCGAGGAGGGTGTCTCCGAAAAACACGGGATGAAATCCGGCATTAAGGAAGATCTCAAACTCGCCAGAGTGAAACATTTCCACCTTGCGCACATGGTCGCCGTTGCTGGGACTCTCATAGGTGCGAAGTTGCAGGATGCGCTTGCCCTTGGTCGCGGCTGCGGCCGGTGGTGTGACCTTTGGCCAGCCTATAAAAGCACTCAGCAGAGAAATGTCCACGCGCTGAAATGCGGGAGCGGCGGCGGTTGCATTCCAGAACGGATCTGCGGCTTTTAGGAACGCGGCGTCCTGGGCGAGGCGCAAATCCAATTCGGCAAGAACGTTGATCGAAGGCCCGGGAATGAGCAAATAGTAAGCTGGTGTGTCGGGACCAATGTCGAGGCGGAAGGCGCCGACCGGGCCGAGGCCTAGACGGGCGAGGGCGGGGATGAGCGCGTCGGCGAAGAAGCTCTCTGTGAGTTTGGTCTGCGGTCCGCTGAGCAAGGAGTAGCGGCGAAGCTGATAGTATTCGCGGGGACCAGTTGCAGGGGACTCTGCGGCCGATCTGCCGGCAACGGCAAGAGCTGAACTGGCCATCGATGCGGCGAGGAATTTGCGACGGTCCATGACAACCTCCTTGGTGAACGACAATCTTACGATAAAAGACCGGGCTAGAAATGCACCGGACTTTGCTGTGAATGAGAATTGAAAAGCGCATCGAGGATGTGACGAGGCTTGAGCTTAAACTTGGTGAAACTGCACGAGGGTAGGCGTGTTATCGTTAGTGAACTCCTCCATCGGAATGCAGCTCTGTGGTCTGGCTCATAGACCGAAGTCTGCTAAATAGGTGCTAGGGCAACAGGCCGACAATTCCAGGCCTTAAAGTTTTTTCGGGAGCGGTACAGGAGTTGGACCTTCACACACTCCACGTCGAACATGCAGCGCTTTTGACGCTGTTAATGATCCTCACGGTCATTAACATTCGCATCCATCGCAACGCTGCGGGCGTGGTTTGGTTTGCGGGCTTTGGTTCCTGCATTTGCGCGGGCGCGTTACTCATCGCTTTGCGCACTTACGTTCCGGATGCGCTTTCAATGACCGTTGGCAACGTGATGTTTTCTGCCGGTTATTTGTGCCTGCATCGCTCCATGACCGGTTTCTTCGCTAAAGGCACATGGCATTGGCGAATCCAGGCGGGGCTTTTGGCTTTACAGGTCGTTTCGCAAATCGAATTTGGCGTTCATCATCCCGATACAACCAAGCGTCTGCTTGCCCTGAGCGTCATCCTTGCCGTGCAGGTGGGGCTGACCGCCATATTCGTAGTCCGGCATATCCCTGCCTACATGAGGGCTGCAGGATGGCTGATGGGCACCTTGCTGGCTTTGCTGAGCCTGGGAAACCTTGGACGATTGATCAGCCTGCTGATTGTGCCTGCCCCAGGCGACTATCTGCGGGGCGGAGGAGTTCTGGCATGGACAGTACTCAATACGACTGTCCTGCAGGTCGGCGTTCTGGTGGCCTTTGTCTGGATGACGGCAGCACGGCTTCATCACGATCTGGAGGTGCAGGCACTGACCGATCCGCTGACCGGTGTTCTGAATCGCCGTGCCATCGAGCTCCTGGCAAAGCGCACATTTGGCTCAAATTTGAGAGATTCCCGGCCCATTTCAGCGATACTCCTCGATCTGGACGACTTCAAACGGATCAATGACTCCTTTGGACATCTTTGCGGGGACAACATGCTGATTGCGATTTCGCGCTGCGTAGAACAGAAGCTTCGGCCCGGCGACATGATGGCACGACTTGGGGGGGACGAGTTCGTCATCCTTCTGGAGTCGACTGATTTCGAGACGGCGAATGTAATTGCTCGGCGACTGCGCAGCGCGATTCAAAATCTGCGGCTCCAATATGACCGGCATGAGATTTCAGTCACTGCAAGCTTTGGCGTCAGTCAGATTCGTGACAGTTCGGGCGGGTGGAACGAACTTCTCCTGAAATGCGATCAAGCGCTTTACGCGGAAAAGGATGAAGGCCCCAAGATTGTGACCACGATGGAATAACCGGCAGCCGCGGTTGTTGCCGCGGACGCCGGTGAAAAGGTTGTTCTAAGCAATCATTCTTGCCGCTGCTGTCCACGAGCGGTCCTGGCTCTCGGCCACGCCACGATGGGTGAGGGTTCCGAACCAGGTGTTGAGTCCCTCAGCCAGTCCGGCGTCTTGCTTCAGCGCTTCGCGCGCGCCGAGATTTGCGAGACGCAACAGGTAGGGAAATGTTGAGTTAGTAAGAGCAAGGGTCGAAGTGTGGGGCACCGCGCCCGGCATGTTGGTAACGCAATAATGCACGACGCCATCGACGAAGTAACTCGGATCGGAGTGCGAAGTTGGCCTGGCCGTTTCCACACAGCCACCCTGATCGATGGCTACATCGACAATGACAGCGCCCTTCTTCATACGCGAAACCATGGCACGGGTAACGATTTTGGGAGCCGTTGAACCAGGAATGAGGACGCCACCAATCACCAGATCCGCTTCACGGGTGGCCTGGGCCAAGTTGTAGCTATTGGACGCGAGGGTGTAGAGGCGACCGCCGAAGATGTCATCCAACTCGCGCAGACGGTTGAGGTTTACGTCCACAAGCGTGACCCGGGCGCCGAATCCCAGGGCGATTTTGGCCGCATTGGTGCCTACGATGCCACCACCGACAATGCAGACCTGGGCGGGTGGCACGCCCGGAACTCCGCCAAGCAGGATTCCCCGTCCACCACGTTCCTTTTCAAGATAACTCGCACCCACTTGAACGCTCATACGGCCCGCAACTTCGCTCATGGGCGTGAGAAGCGGCAGCGTATTCTGCCGATCGCGAACCGTTTCATAGGCAACACCGATGACCTTGGACTCTAGAAGCTTGTCCGTGAGGTCGCGCACCGGCGCCAGGTGCAGATAAGTGAACAACACAAGACCCTCGCGAAAGTACACATACTCCGACTCGATGGGCTCCTTGACCTTTACCACCATGTCGGACTTACCCCAAACGTGACCGGCTTCGCCGACAATCTCTGCACCGGCGTTCTGGTAATCGTCGTCGGGAAAGCCGGACTGGTCGCCGGCCTGGGTCTCCACCAGCACGGTGTGGCCGGCTTCAGCGAGCGCCTTGACTCCCGCCGGGGTTACGCCTACTCGCGACTCGTGATCCTTAATCTCTTTGGGAACGCCGATGATCATGATTTGCTCCTGTTTGGGTTGGATGCTCGATGTTGAAATGCCATCTTGCGGAGAGGGCGGCGCCGGGGTTGTTTTTGGGGAGGGCTGTTGCGGCGCCGCAGGTCCATCCGTCGGTTACTGCTACTCATGGTACGGCGCAAGAAGATTCCGATGTTTGCAAAATTTGTGATAAAAAGACTTCGTGCGCACGAAACGTGACAAAAACTCGCCGCCAATGCACGAATTCGGCGAAACACTGCGAGACAGCGGGCCGCATGGCCAGAATTCAGGTTCTTTCGACGATCTGGACGGGACAATTCTGCGCTTTTTGGAGTTGAACGGCAGGGCAACCAACTACGAGGTAGGTGAGGCAGCAGGCCTCTCCGCTTCGGCAGCCTCGCGCCGCATCCTGGCGCTGGAGAATTCCGGTGCAATCCGCGGCTACCGCGCGCTGGTCGACGACCGTTTGCTTGGCAAACGCATGACGGTCTTCATCCGCATCACTCTTGAACGTCAATCTTCCCCGGTCCTGACCGCCTTCGAAGCGGCGGTTCGCCGGTCCAAGGCGATCGTGAGCTGCCATTTGATGGCCGGCCAATATGACTACATGCTGGTGGTGCGGGTAGCGGACATGGACGACTATGGACGCCTGCACCAGAATGAACTCTCCCGCTTACCCGGGGTGACGAGGTTAGAAACCAGCTTCGCGCTGAGAGATGTGCTGGAGGTTTGATGCAACGATGCGCAACTGGCAGTGGTGGTCGCAGAGTACCGTGCTGCTGACTCTGGAGGGCATAACTGGAAAGGTTACTGACGGTGCCTGTAACCTGAAATACATCTATTCACTCGCAATGGGGCGTGGTTGAATGCTGTTGAGCCCAAAAGATCAAAGATTCGACCGCGGGGAAGGAAACTCGCCGTATGACGACTACAGATCAAATCGATTCCAATGACGAGTGGCCGGACGCAATCGGTCCCGAACGCAAAGAGGATTCAGGCCTGCGCCCGGCAGATGGTCATGGAATAAACACGGAAGAGCCCCATCATAATCCCGAAAAAGCCGATCTGGGGGGGGGGGATCAACCCACTGGAGGCACGGTCGGGGCGCCGGTCCAGCCCGTTGAACCTCGACCGCCAAACGCGAGTGGATTACTTTTGTTTGTCGCGGCAATCCTGGCATTCGCCGTTTTGATTGCGGTGGGCGGGGTGCTCATGTTCCCACGGGCAAATCCCTCCACTGCAGCAGAACCCGCTCCTCAGCAGCAGACGAGCCCGGCGCCAGTGACCCGGGAACTAGGAACTGTGGATTCAACCGCGGCTGGGGTTAAAGGCCATCTCACTACAAGATGGGATGGGAAGCTTGATTACAACTTCCTCGTCGAACCGGATGATCCGACGCGCCAGGCAGCGTTTGCGCTAACGGTGAGCAACCCGCCACGCCCGGCATCCATCAGGATTCAGATCAATAATTCCAATGGTTTTGTAGTGTGCTTCCAGGATGTTTTGCTAAGGTTTGATCCCCACAAAGCGGCAGCCATTTCCGACGCGCCCATGCAGCGCTCAGGCGGGAGGCCGCTGAGTGCCAAAGCGGCCGAGGAAATGAAAAATGAGCAAGAGGCGGGACTTGCTCAAGAGGAAGCAACAGAAGCGGAGCGAGAACACGGGCGAAGCATCTTCCAGTTGAATGCCGGAGCCAACGGAAAGATCGAGTCGATCAGTGCGCAGGGAGAAATTCCCTGCCCGCAAACTTCATATGAGGGAATGGGATACTGGAGTTTCTTGTCGGATCTCCCCTCCCCGGAAGAGCAAACAGAGTGGTTGAAGCAGCAAACTAGTGGGCCGTCACAACCAGATTTGGCGCCAATCCAGCAAGCACAAGCACCGCTGGTTCCAGCCCAAGTCCGGCAAATTCGAGGCCAAGCACCGCAAGTTTCAAGCCAAGCAAGGCTGGGTGCAGGCCACAAAAGAATGTCCTACAAGAGTTCTCCCCAGCCGGAAGCTTTTCTAATGGCCGGCGACGATTCAATCGTGGAATACGATACAACGGCTGGCAGCATTGAAACGAGGACCGGAAAGATCTTTTCGATCGACAAAGCGGGCACAGCAGCAAGGGTGATAGCCGGCTACGACTTGCCAGTGAGAATTCACTACTCGTGCGACCAGAATGCGGCCTGCACCCTCACTCAGGGGAGTTCGATGGCGGTGCATGCCCACCTGGACAAATAACGCGAAACCCTGGCGACGCCCGACTGAACTGGAGAGCTAGTTGCCTCTTGAATTGGCTGAGGGCAACCAAGTTCTCGGGATCATGATCTGCCGGTCCTCCGACTCTATGATTGTCGGACCGGATCGTGAATGATCTAATGGAACCAAAACCCAGAGAATATTTCAGCAACCCAAAGAGGTGCGTACTCATGATAGAGCCGGAAGAAGAAGAGCTCGAAGGTGAACAGTGGCAAGAAAAAATCAACCATGAAGACCAGGGAGAGCTATTCACAGCAGCGGCAGAGACAGATCCGGGAACTCCTGCTTCCGCGGAAAACGCATCCGATTCCGGTCTGGCTTATCCCTTTGGTGTCAGTCTTAATTCAGACCAGGAAGGTGCTCCGGCCGCAGAGCAAAGTGCCGAAACACCGCTCCAAGAGGCCTTGATCCCGCGTCTTCGGAAGTTCTTTGAGAACCCAGTCAACCGCTTTGGCACGCTCGCCGTAGGATTGGGAGTCCTCGTTGGCATGACGGTGGCATCGATTACCTGGTATGTGAACAATCCAAATGGGCGCTACGACCTCGGGCCGGTGACTTCGGACGCTGTGGGATTGAAGGGCCGCCTGTTTGTGAAGTGGGATAAGGTGCTTCAATACCGAGTGGGCTTTGAGCCATCCTATCCAGACCAGAATCCGGGGTTCTCGCTCGCGGCGGGAAATCCACCGCGCCCGGTTTCGATCTCAATTCAGTTGAGAGATGTTCAGGGATTTGAGCTGTGCTCCAAGGAAATCGTTTTGCACTACGATGCCCGGCGAGCGGCAGCTTTTGCGCCCTTGACCCACGGAGAAGACAAGGCTCCCGGAAGCGACTTAGCAAACGCTTTGGCAAACGGACTTGAAGAAGTGCACGCGGATGCACAGGAAACTGAACGGGAACAGGGCAAGGACATCTTCGAATTGGAGGTGGGACCAAACGGGCAGATTGCTTCGATTCATGCCAAAGGCGAGTTGCCTTGCACCAGAAGCAACTATGAGGATGCAACTTCGTGGAGTTTTGCGCCCAACTTTCCATCGCTTTCCGAGCAGACCGAGTTGCTCAAGAAACTGAGAGAGCGGCGAGAAGAGGAAGAGAATCGGGTGTATGAAGCTGCGAATGCTCACAAGCCGAGAATTGCAAAGCCTGCTCCGAATACGGTGCAGTTTTTTATTGAGGGAGATGACTCAATCGTAGACTTTGACGCTTCAAGTGGGAATATCACATCCCGGGGCAGAAAGCTGTTTTCGATTGATAAGTCCGGGGCGGAAGCAACATTGCTGAAGGGCAGCGATTTTCCAATGAGAATTCATTATCGCTGCGACCAAAACGGGAGCTGCTCGCTGATGAGCCAGGGCGCGGGCGTGTTGCACGCGCGGTTGAGGAAATAGGCGGGCGTCTGGAAAAAGACGCACCGAATCCAGTACGAAGCCGGCATTCCTCACTCTGCGTTATCGATCTGGGCCCTCTGTAGCTTGTCAGAGAAATCGATGTAGACAGCTTTCCAGCTGGTATAGAAGTCAATAGCGCCTGAACCCTCTCGGTGGCCATTCCCTGTTTGCTTGACACCGCCAAATGGAAGGTGCACCTCAGCGCCGATGGTGGGAGCGTTGATGTAGGTGATTCCGGCCTCCAGGTCGCGGATGGCGCTGAAGGCCCGGTTCACGTCGCGTGTGTAAAGTGCGGTCGAAAGGCCGTAATCGATGGAGTTGGCGATTTGAATGGCTTCTTCGAACGTGGAGAATTCGATGAGGCTGACTACCGGACCGAAGACCTCTTCCCGGGCAATTCGCATCGCGGGTGCGACGCTGCCAAAGACCGTCGGCGCAAAAAAGGTTCCCTTGGCGTGCAGTCCCTCCGTGAGCGGATGACCGCCTGCGAGGAGTTTCGCGCCTTCAGCCTGGGCAATGGCGGTGTACTTCGTTGAAGTTTCAATCTGCGCAGCATTCACCTGCGGGCCCACCTCGGTTCCTTCCATAAGTCCGTTGCCTACCTTGAGGCTCTTTGCACGAGCAACAAATCGGCTGGTGAATCGGGAAGCGATCCCCTTCTGCAAAAGAATGCGACTGGTGGCTGTGCATCGCTGCCCAGTAGTGCCGAATCCGCCCCACAGAGCGCCTTCGAGAGCGAGATCGAGGTTGGCGTCATCAAGCACGATCTGGGCATTCTTCCCACCCATTTCAAGCGAGACCGGCTTGAAAAGCGCCGCCGCACGCTGGGCTACCAGCGAGCCTACTTCGCTGGAACCGGTAAAGCTGATGGCGCGCACGTCAGGGTGCTCCACAAGCGGCGCGCCCGCTTCCGGGCCAAACCCGGAGACAATGTTGACCACACCCGGAGGCAGGCCTGCGTCGGTTAGAGCCTGCACCAGGTTGTAAGTGGAGAGCGGTGTATCTTCCCCAGGCTTGATAACACAAGTGTTGCCGCAGACCAGTGCTGGGAAGATCTTCCAGGAAGGGATGGCCATGGGAAAATTCCACGGTGTAATAAGTCCCACAACGCCGAGTGGCATGCGCACGCTCATGGCGAACTTGTTCTGCAGTTCGCTGGGAGTAGTTTGGCCAAACAGCCGTCGGCCTTCTCCAGCTGCATAAAATGCTTCGTCAATGGCCTCCTGCACGTCGCCCCGGGTTTCAGCCAGAACCTTTCCCATTTCGCGGGTCATGTCCCGGGCGTACTGCTCCTTCCGGACCGACAGCAGGTAGCCTGCGCGATGAAGAATCTCCGCGCGTTTGGGCGCGGGGACCAGGCGCCAGGTGGTGAATGCCTTTTTGGCGGCAGCCACGGCAAGCGCCACATCTTCGGCTTCCGATGCGGGAAACTCACCCACGACGTCGGAATGGTCGGCCGGGTTCACGTTCAGGAAGGTCTTGCCGGACTGGGCGGATATCTTCTCGCCGCCAATCAGGTTTTGATATTTCGGATAGGACATGGGGACGAACCTCGAAGAGCAGGGACTCATTTTAAGTGATGAGGGAATCAGGGTGAGCGATGCGAGGACCCTGGAAATAACTGAGTTTACCGCACCGGCTCCGCGAGTGGAGTGGATTCTGCAGGGTTTGCCAGCTCGCGATACGCCTGCCACCCAATAGCCGTACAATAAGCGATGAGGTAGAATTGGTCATCTAATGTCATTGAACGGCTATCCTTCGCGCTCTTCGCGCTCGCACGGTCTTCGCTCGCTTTTCAGCATGTTTTCGAGCGATCTGGCCATTGATCTCGGCACCGCCAACACACTGGTCTTCGCAGCCGGAAAGGGCATTGTCGTCAACGAGCCCTCCATTGTAGCAATCAACAAAAACACCGGCGAGGTGGAAGCGGTCGGTAAAGACGCCAAGGAGATGCTGGGGCGGACGCCCGGCAACATCGTGGCCATCAAGCCGATGAAAGACGGCGTCATCGCTGACTTCAAAGTCACCGAGAAGATGCTCAATTACTTCATCCAAAAGGCGCACAATCGCAAGATGCTGGTCCATCCTCGCATTGTGATCGGCGTACCTTCTGAGATTACTCAGGTGGAAAAGCGGGCGGTGGAAGACTCGGCCTACCGCGCCAAAGCCAGCGAAGTCTATCTCGTGGAACAAGCCATGGTGGCGGCTATCGGCGCAGGGTTGCCGATTACCGAACCAAGCGGCAACATGGTGGTGGATATCGGTGGTGGGACGACGGATATCGCTGTGATTTCCCTTTCCGGGATCGTCTATTCGCGGTCGGTGCGGATGGCCGGGAACCAGATGGACGAGGCCATTACCAACTACCTGAAGCGCAAATATAACCTGCTGATCGGCGAACGCACCGCAGAACATATCAAGATCGAAATTGGGTCGGCATATCCGCTGGATAAGCCACTCACTATCGAGATCAAGGGACGCAACCTGATCGAGGGTGTTCCCAAGACCATCACCATTGATGACAGTGAGATTCGCGAAGCTCTTGGCGAATGTATCGCGGTGATCATGAACGCGATTCGAGTGGCCTTGGAACGTACGCCTCCTGAGCTTTCGGCCGACATCAGCGATCGCGGCATCGTACTCACTGGAGGAGGAGCGCTGATCAAGAATCTGGACAAGCGCATTCGCGAAGAGACTGGCTTGCCGGTCTCGGTCGCTGACGATCCACTTGCCTCTGTGGTGCTCGGAACGGGCAAAATGCTCTCCGATTTCCGGCTATTGCGCAAAATCAAGATCGACTAGACAGTGTTCAGTGAACAGTGATCAGTGATCAGACAGCGACGCACTTAATGAATACTGACCACTGACCGCTGACGATTGATCACTGGATTTCAATGGAATCGTTTTTTATCCGCTATCGAAATGTCCTGGTGCTGCTCACCCTTCTTGTGGCGCAGATCGTTGGACTGGCCGTCCAGGTGCGCCGGACCAGTTTCGGCCGCAATTCCCTTGACCCGCAGGACGGGCCCGGGGTGCGCCTGATCCGCTTGTGGGCGAGTGCGGTTGTTTCACCACCTGAGCGACTGATTCACCAGGCAAAGCTGGGCTCCGCAACCTTGTGGAGTCAATACATCGACCTCCGCCATACCCAACAGGACAACCAGGAATTGCAGAAGACGATCGACCGGTTGCGCCTGGAGCAGGCCGCGCTGCTTGAGGATGCGAAGCAGGGCCAACGGCTTCAGGCGCTGTTGAATTTCCAGGAAAAGTACATTTACAAAACAGTGGCGGCTCAGGCTATCGGTTCGAGCGGTAGCGATCAATCGCGGGTGTTCACGATTGATAAGGGGAGCGACTTTGGCTTGAAGCCGGATATGGCGGTAATCACTGCTGATGGAATTGTCGGCAAGGTGCGCGAGGTTTTCCCTTCAACGTCGCAAGTATTGGCCATTAATGACCAGAGTAGCGGCGCGGGCGTGATTCTTGAGACGACACGGATTCGAGGAATTCTGAGGGGAAATGCGATCGGCCAGCCCCAAATCGTGGGCATCCTGGCCGATCAGAGAATCCAGCCAGGAGAAAAGGTGCTCACAGCTGGAGGCGACCTGATTTTCCCCAGGGGATTGCCGGTCGGGGTGGTGGAGAAAATCGAGCGGGACCCGGAGCCGGACCGCGACGGCTTTATCGACGTGATCGTTAAACCGGCAGCCCATCTTGACCGGCTAGACGAAGTGTTGGTCATCACTGCAGTCGAGGCTCGTTTCTCAACTCAACAACAGCTGGACCTTGCCACCAGCGAAGCGCTGAAAGGCCCCGAGGCTGCAGCGATTGAAGAGCAGAAAAAGGCGTCCGCCATTATGGCAGAACGACTGCCCGGGCTGATTGATCCGAATCTTCCACCTGACCAGCAGCCCCTGCTGGACAGTTCAAACCCAAGCATCGGGGCCCGTCCGCCACAGGCCGTGCACCCGGACCGGTTTACGCCGGGTGGCGCCAGCCAGGCCGCGCCGGGGTCGGGCAATCGCGCCGAGCCCGGCACCGATAAGAAGGCCGCCACGCCCGTAAATCCAGCGGCTCCGCCAGCGCCACAGAATGCAGGTACCCCGCAGAGGAAGCCGCAGCCATGAATACAATGAGCGGAGACTTCCGCCGCGATCTGGAGATTCGCCGATATCCCATCCTGGTGTATACGCTGACGCCGCTGGTGGCGCTGGTGTTGCAGGCCTGGCTGCCCCGTTTCCTCGCAGGCAATGCCTGGTTCGACCTGCCGCTGGTGGTCACCGTCTATTTTGCGCTGGTGCAGCGCATCCCGATTCAGGGCACGCTGATGGGCGCGGTGATGGGCCTATTTGAGGATGCGCTCACCGGACACGCGATTGGGGTGAATGGCATTGCCAAAACCGTGGTCGGCTTTCTGGCTTCATCCGTGGGCATTCGGATCGACGTGGATAACCACACCATTCGCCTGGGGCTTACCTTTTTGCTCTCGTTGCTGTCGAGCGCTATTTATGTCGCTGTTTACCGCGTGCTGCTGGGGCTCAGACTGGAGTGGAGCTGGGTGATCGAGCTAATCAAGTCCGTCGCCAACACGCTCATTGCGCTAGTGCTGTTTCCCACCCTGGACCGTCTGCAGATCAGGGACTAATTGATCGAGTGCTTTCTCCAGGGAGCAGTGTGAACCTTTCCCCCAGCAACCTAAGGGTCAGGACACGCGATCACCCAACGCAATTGGCTGTATCCTAACGGTGTGTCTAAATGTATTTGAGCCGGAACAACCGCGACGAAAAGATCCCCCCACTGAAGCTGACGGTGGTGCAGTACGGCATCTTGCTCATGATGCTGGCGCTGGTTGGAGGTCTTTGGCGGCTGCAGGTGTTGGGAGCGGACAACTTCCGCGTGCTGGCTGAGCAGAACCGAATCCGCAAGGTTCCCGTGATGGCCCCGCGTGGCAAGCTCTTCGACCGCGAAAATCGCATCATTGTGGATAATTACCCCTCGGTCTCCTGCTTCCTGGTCCGGGAGATGAACCACAACGTGGATGACGACTTGCCGCTGATTGCGCAAGGGCTGCACCTGGATCTGGAGCAGTTGCGCGCGACGCTGCGCCGGTATCGCGCCGCGCCGGGCTACCAGCCCATCCCCATTAAGCAGGACATCACAGCCGACGAACAGGCGTTCATCGAAGCGCGGCGCAATGAGCTTCCCGAGTTGGAAACAATCGACGAGGAACGACGGCTTTATCCGCGAGACGGGTTTGCCGCGCAACTGATCGGCTATGTGGGTGAGGTGAGCGAGGATGACCTGAATAACCCGCGTTTCGCCTACTACACGCCGGGCGATGTAGTTGGCAAAGCGGGAGTCGAGGAGACGTATGACCAGTTGCTGAGGGGCCAGGATGGGTCTCGCGATGTGATTGTCGACAGCCATGGTCGCGAGGTGGGCTACCTTGGAATTCAGCACGCGATCCCCGGCCAGGACCTAAAGCTGACCATCGACAACGACTTGCAGCGCGCGGCCGAATTAGCCCTGGGAAATCGCAACGGCGCAATTGTGGCCATGGACCCCCGCAACGGCGACATTCTGGCCATGGTCTCCCGGCCCAGCTTCGATCCGAACGAATTCGCGGTGCGCATCAACCGGACCGACTGGAACAAGCTGATCACCGATCCCGACCACCCCTTGATGAACAAGGCGCTGCAGGCGCAGCTTGCTCCGGGATCAACGTTCAAAATCCTGATGTCGGTAGCCGGGCTTCAGGAAGGGATAGCGCAAAACCTGCGTGTGATGTGCAACGGTGGCGCCAACTTCTACGGGCACCTTTATCACTGCGACCAGAGACATGGCATGGTCGACATTCACAATGCCATTCCAATGTCGTGCGACACGTTTTATTACACCCTTGCCGACAAGCTGGGCATCGGCCGCATCTCGAAATACGCTGAGGAGTTTGGGTACGGGCAAAAAACCGGCATCGACCTTCCTGGAGAACAGGAGGGCCTCATGCCTTCTGAGAAGTGGGCGATGAAGAATTACCACCGCAAGTGGTATGCCGGTGAAACAATCTCGGTCGGCATCGGCCAGGGCGCCATCGAAGCCACCCCCATTCAACTCGCGCGCATCATCGGCGGCATCGCCTCTGGCGGGCATTTGGTCCGTCCGCGTACCGTAATACCTGACCAGCTTCCAGTGGATTTTCGCAAGGCACTGCTCGAAAGCTTTCCTGGCTCCGGCGACGCCTATGTTCCCATCGATCCTGAGAACTGGAGCACGATCACCGACGGGATGTATCAGGTGACCCAGCCCGGACTCTACCACACCGCAGGCGCAGAAGGGCTGCCTGGTATCGACTTTGGCGGCAAGACCGGCACAGCGCAAGTGGTCGGACACGACACCAAGGTCGCCAAAACTCACGCCACACTGCCCAATGTTTGGTTTGTCGGTGTCACCCCAACGCGCAACCCGGAGTTGGTAGTTGCCGTATTGTGGCAGAACGGCAGTTTCAGCTACTATCCTGCACGCATCGGCGCCAAGGTGGTTTCGGCCTACGTGGAAAAGCAGCGTCGCCTGGCTCACAACCTTGTGGAGCCTAAAGCAGCGCCTCCGGCGGAGATGAGTGCTGTCTGGTCGGCTCCGGATACCCATTCCGGCTCGGCGACCGCGGGCATGCAAGACGATAGTCAGGCGGTTCACGTGGAAAGCGGGCGGTTCCTGGTCCAGAATGGGGAGATCGTAGCCCGTGGGAAACCGAAGGTCCCCGCAACGGGAACTCGGCCCGCTGTCAGGTCCAGCGTTACCGCTTCATCTGCTGCGCGATTAATGGCAGCTCAATCGCGGCTTGATGTAGCCCTGCCTCTGAACGCGACGAAGGGACACTGACCCGATGCGCCGATTCATGAGCTTTCGCGATTTCGATTGGCCACTATTGGGAATGGTGCTCGTTTTGTGCGCCATTTCAGTGCTGGAAATCTATTCCGCGACACTCCATACCAAGTACGCCGCGATCCCTGGCTTCTTTAACGACCAGCACGTATGGATTCCGGGGCACTCGGGTTTCCACAGCAAGCAGATGCTCTATGTCGCGTGCGGCATCGCGGCCATGTTCGTCTTCGCCAAAATCGATTACCACAAGCTCATCGACTACATCCCCTGGGTTTATGGGTTCTTCCTTTTGACTCTGCTGGCCGTGTTGGCCTTTGGGCACAAAGCGATGGGCGGAAAACGTTGGTTGAAATTCGGCCCAATGCAGTTCCAACCTTCGGAGTGGGTAAAGCTAGTTCTGATTCTGGCTGTCGCTCGGTATTTCGCCAACTTGGGCGGCCGAAGTCTTACCTGGAAAGACATTTTTAAAGCATTTGCGCTCGTCGGAGTTCCCCTCCTACTGGTCCTGAAGCAGCCGGATCTGGGAACCTCGCTGACGTACACGCCAATTCTAGTAGCGGGGCTGTTTCTGGGCGGGATTAATTTGCGTCAGGCACTGATTCTTTCCACATGCGGGCTGGCGCTGGTCGCCGGCGTCTGGAGCAGCGGCAAACTGCTGAAACCCTACCAGAAGGCCCGCCTGACCAGCTTCATCAATCCCGACAATGACCCCCGCGGTACAGGCTACCAGCTTCTGCAGTCCAAAATTGCCGTTGGTTCGGGTGGGGTGTGGGGCAAAGGCGCGGAACAGGGCTCGCAGACCCAGGGCGATTTCCTGCCGATCCCTCACGCGGACTTCATCTTTGCCGCCTTCAGCGAGGAACATGGCTTTATAGGCGCGCTTTTCGTGCTGCTGCTATACTTCCTCATATTGATGCGTTTGATTCAAAACGCTCAAACAGCCGCAGACCTGTCCGGCTCCCTGATTATCATGGGGTTAGT
>Ga0302320_10007604_pt1 | contig 23820 bp, 18 predicted proteins | sample Bog_T0_3_FD_202130 | JGI IMG/M metagenome (GOLD analysis project Ga0302320, IMG submission 202130) | Peat permafrost microbial communities from Stordalen Mire near Abisko, Sweden - Bog_T0_3 | ecosystem: Environmental > Terrestrial > Soil > Wetlands > Peat | place: Sweden: Abisko, Stordalen Mire...
CGCATTTCCCCCGATTACCTCGTGCAGGATGGAGTCGTGCCGCGCAGCCGTCTCGGCGAGGCGCTCGGCGAAATCGGAAGGATGGGCAGGGAGCGGGGCATCCGCGTCGCCAACGTGTTTCACGCTGGCGACGGCAATCTCCATCCGCTCATTCTGTTCGACGGCCGCGTGGCGGGTGCCTTGGAAAAGGCCGAGGAGCTCGCCGGAGAGATTCTCCGGCTTTGCCTCCGGCTCGGCGGTTCGATAACCGGGGAGCATGGCGTCGGGATGGAGAAGCGCGATTACCTGCCCGCGATGTTCACGCCGACCGATATTGAAGTCATGCATCGCCTGCACCGGGCGATCGATCCGAAGGGCCTTTCAAACTCCGGTAAAATGTTTCCCGGGGGCGGTGCTCCCGCGCTCACGGCGCACGGCCCGCACCCCCTTGAGAGGGCCGGCATCATCTCGCGGGAATGAGCGCCATGGCCCCTTTCTCCGAACCATCGGCCCTGACTCCAGGGAGCGTGGCCGAAGTGGTCGACCTCGTGGCTAGGATGCCGATGGTGCTTGCCGTGGGCGCCAGAACGAAGCCCGTTCCCTCATCCTGCCCGGAGGGATGCACGCCCGTCGCCATGCGGTGCCTGTCGGGTATCGTCGAATACGATCCCGGCGAATTGACGTTCACGGCGCTGGCCGGCACCCCCCTCGGCGAGATCGAGGCGGCGCTCGCCCGGCATGGCCAGTATCTTCCTTTCGATCCTCCCTTCGCGCGGGCGGGCGCCACCCTGGGCGGGACGATTGCGGCCGGTCTAAGCGGCGCGGGCCGCCAGCGCTTCGGCGGGGTGCGCGACTTCATCCTCGGCATCCGCTTCGTCACCGGCCTTGGGGAGCAGGTGCGGGGCGGGGGAAAGGTCGTGAAGAATGCGGCGGGCTTCGACCTGCCAAAGCTGTTTGCCGGAAGCCTCGGCCGGCTCGGCATCCTCGTCGAGGCCACGTTCAAGGTGTTTCCCCGTCCAAAGGCATTCGCGACGCTTTTGTTTGCCTGCGGCAAGGTGTCGGAGGCTCTTCAGTTGATCGAGACCCTCAGGCCCGCCTCGTTTGATTTTGAGGCGGTCGAGATTTTGCCGGATGAATCCGCGATCGCCATTCGCCTTGGAGGGGCGCCCGAGTCCTTTGCGGGCCGCCTTGCGGCAGCCGAGCGCGCCGCCGGCCTTTCCGCATCGCGGCTGCTGGAGGACGCCGACGACGCCTTTTGGCGGAACCTTGAGCCCGCCAGGCCGGCGGGCGCCGATGAGATACTGGCGAAGGTGCCGTTGACGGCCGCGGAGTTGCCCGCATTCGATGCAGCCCTTGCCGCCGCAGGGGCCCGCCGGCGCTACAGTTCGGGGGGCAATGTGGCCTGGATCGAATGGAGTCTCGGTTTTGAGGCGCTCGAGGCCGCGTTGCGCGTGCAGGGTCTTTCGGGTCTTGCCCTGGCCGGGCCGGCGCCGCGCCCCCTGATCGGAGCAATCCGGGGCAAAGCATTCCGATCCCGCGTGAAGGCGGCGCTCGATCCCCACAATCGCTTTCCCGACTTCTGATGCTTCACGCGATCAAGAACGATTCAGCCGGACGCCAGACAGCCGACATGAGCCGGGCGATCGAAGCCTGCGTTCACTGCGGCTTCTGCCTGCCCACGTGCCCCACGTATGTCATCCTCGGAGAGGAGATGAACTCGCCGAGGGGCCGCATCTTTCTGATGAAGGAGACGCTGGAGGGCCGGCTTGCAGCCGATGACGTGAAGCCGTTCATCGACCAATGCCTCGGGTGCCTGGCCTGCGAAACCTCATGCCCTTCGGGCGTTCCCTATGGCGAATTGATCACTCCATACCGCGCGTGGTCCGAGCCAAGGCGGACGCGGACCTGGTGCGAGCGGGCGCGGCGCACCCTGCTGCTCCAGACCCTGCCGTTTCCCCGAAGGCTGCGCGCCGCGCTGGCCCTGGCCGGCCTTGCCCGTCCGTTTCGACCGTTGATGCCCGCTCGCATGCGGCCCCTGCTCGATCTAATCCCCGCGCGGATTCCTCCAAAGGATTCCCTCCCCGAGATTGTTCCCGCCCGCAGCCCGCGCCGCGGGCGCGTCGCCTTGCTTGCGGGCTGCGCGCAACAGGTGCTTGCGCCCGGCATCAACCGTGCGACCGTGCGCGTGCTGGCGGAAAACGGCATCGAGACCGTGATACCGCGGGGCCAGGGGTGCTGCGGCGCGCTCGCGATGCATGCGGGCGAGCAGAAGTCCGCCCTGTCCGCCGCGCGCCGGAACCTTTTGGCGTTTCCCAATGACGTGGACGCGATCGTCACCAACGCGGCGGGGTGCGGGTCCGGGATTCGCGAATATGGCCTCCTGTTTCACGGGCTTCCCGAGGAGGAGACGGCCCGCGCCCTTGCCGCGCGCACGGTGGATGTGTCGGTGTACCTTGACCGGATCGGCCTTGTCCCTCCGCCGGCCCTGCCCGCCATGAAGGTGGCTTACCATGATGCCTGCCACCTGGGCCACGCCCAGGCTGTTCGCAGCGAGCCGCGCCGCCTCTTGTCACAGATCGGCGGCGTGCAGGTGCTCGAGCCCGCAGATTGGGAAATCTGCTGCGGGTCGGCCGGAACCTACAACCTCGAGCACCCGGAGCTGGCCGCGACGCTGGGCCGGAGGAAGGCCGAGAGCCTAATCGCAACGGGCGCCGAGGCGATCGCCACCGGGAATGTCGGATGCACGACGCAGATTCAGCAGCATCTGCGGCTTCTCGGCCGGCAAATCCCGGTCCTGCACGTTGTCGAGCTGCTCGCGCGCGCGTACGAATCCGGGAGCTAACCCGAAGACTTCATGTTATTATCTTCGGGCTAACCTCTCACATCTCCAGCTGCGGGCGTTTCGGCTCGGGCCAGTCGATGTGGAAGAACTTTCCGCGGGGCTTGTCCGTGCGCTCGTAGGTGTGCGCGCCGAAGTAATCGCGCTGGCCCTGGAGAAGATTGGCGGGGAGGCGGGCGGATCGGTAGCCGTCGTAATAGGCGAGAGCGGAGCCGAAGGTCGGGACCGGAACGCCGCACTCGACGGCGAGGGCGATGACCTTGCGCCAGTTGGCCTGGGCGTTCTTCACCGTCTTGTTGAAGTACGGATCCAGGAGCAGGTTCGCCAGGTCGGGCTTGCGGGCAAAGGCGTCGGTGATCTTCTGCAGAAAGGCCGCGCGGATGATGCAGCCGCCGCGCCAAATCTGGGCGATTTCGCCGAAGTTGAGCTTCCAGTTGTATTCCTTCTGCGCCTCGCGCATGAGCTGGAAACCCTGGGCATAGGAGCAGATCTTCGAGCAGTAGAGGGCGTCGTGGATCGCGGCGACCAGCGCCTTCTTGCTTCCGCGGTATTTCTTGGAGGGCCCTTTCAGGATCTTCGAGGCTGAGACGCGTTCGTTCTTGATCGCCGACAGGCACCGCGCGAAAACCGCCTCCGCCACCGTGGGGGCTGGAACGCCCATGTCGAGGGCGCTCGTCGAGGTCCACTTGCCCGTGCCCTTCTGGCCGGCGGTGTCGAGGATGATGTCGACGAAGGGCTTCTTCGTCAGGGGGTCCTTCTGCTGCAGGATGTCCGCGGTGATTTCGATCAGGAAGCTGTCGAGGCTGCCCTTGTTCCACTCGGTGAAGATGGCGCTCATTTCGGCGGGCTTGAGGCCGAGAAGCCCCTTCATGAGGGCGTAGGCCTCGCAGATCATCTGCATGTCGCCGTACTCGATTCCGTTGTGGACCATCTTGACGTAGTGGCCCGCGCCGTTCTCGCCGATGTAGGCCGTGCAGGGCACCCCGCCGACGGCCGGCTTGCCGGGGGCCGCGCCGCCGATCGGCTTGCCCGTCTTCTGGTCCACCTTGGCCGCGATCGCATCCCAGACCGGCTTCAGCTCGAGCCAGGCCGCGAACTCGCCGCCAGGCATGAGTGAGGGGCCGAAGCGCGCGCCCTCCTCGCCGCCGGAGACGCCGCTGCCGATGAAGCGCAGGCCTTTCTCGCGGAGGGCCTTCTCGCGGCGGATCGTGTCCGTCCAGCGGGAATTGCCGCCGTCGATCACAATGTCGCCGTTTTCGAGGAGAGGCACGAGGCTGTCGATCACCGCGTCCGTGCCCTTGCCGGCCTGGACGAGAATCACTATCTTGCGGGGCTTGGAGAGGCTCTTGACAAATTCCTCGAGGGTCTTCGTTCCGACGACCCCGCCGGGGGTGTTCGGGTTTTCCACAACGAATTTGTCGGTCTTTTCCGTCGTCCGGTTGAACACCGAAATCTGGAAGCCGTGGTCGGCGATGTTGAGAGCGAGGTTCTGACCCATGACGGCGAGCCCGATGAGTCCGATATCAGAGAACGGTTTGGCCATAAGAAGGGGACAAGACTAGGTCGCCGCAGGCCAAAAACCAAACCGATTCTGCCGTCATCTCCCGTGCATTCCGGGCTGGCAGGCTCAAGCCCCCAGGGCGCCCAAAATCAGTGCCCAGCGGCCGCGTGGCCTCCCCGGGCCGCGCAGTTTATCCACTCGCTTGACCCATCCAAGTAGCGCTCCCTCTTCCAGATAGGCAATCGGCCCTTGGATTCATCGATCACGTAACGGCAGGCATCAAAGGCGGCCGATCGATGCTGCGCGACGACACCGATCCATACTGCAAGGTCTCCGACAACCAGGCTGCCGGTCCTGTGCACACCGACGACGGCCAGGGCCCCGAATTTCTCCATGGCCTCTGAGACAATCCTGTTGCCCTCCTTTTCGGCAAGGGGCGCGTGCGCCTCGTATTCGAGCGCGGTGACCGGGCGGCCTTCGTTCAGATCGCGCACCCAGCCCTCAAATGTCACGCAGGCGCCGGCCCGTCCGCGCCGCAGTTCATCCAAAAAGGCCGCGGTGTCGATCGGTGTAGCGGATATCGTGAACATCGGATGAAGGCCTACCCCCCCGCCATCGGCGGAAGAAACGCGATGCGGTCGCCGTTCCGCAGCGGGGCATCGGATTGCGCGAATTCGTCGTTGAGCGCCGCGCGTACGCGATCGCCCGTGAGCGTGAATCCATGGCGCGCGCGCAATTCCTCGTATAATGCCGCGGGCGTCGCTGCGTCGGTCAGCAGCGTTTCGTCCTCGATGCCGCGTTGTTCGCGGAGAATCGCATAATAGCGGATGAGCACAGTCTTCAAGATCACGGGTTCCGGACTTCGCTTTTCCCGCCCGTCTTCTCGAGAAGGCGTACGTCGCGGATGACGATGCCGTGGGAGACCGCCTTGCCCATGTCGTACAGGGCGAGCGCCGCAACCGAGGCCCCGGTCAGCGCTTCCATTTCGACGCCCGTCTTCGCCTCGGTCTGCACCCGGCAGTGGATCTCGACTGATGCGCCGCCGCCCTCATCCGGTCCGGCGCTTCGGATGTCGATTTTACAGTCGTCAAGGGGAAGGGGATGGCAGAGGGGAATCAGTTCGCTCGTCTTCTTGGCTCCCATGACACCGGCGAGAATGGCCGTCTGGAAAACGGGCCCCTTCTTGGTCGCAATCTCTCCGTCGCTCAAAAGGGCGGCGAGGGCGGGGGGAAGCCAGACCACCGCGACCGCGTGCGCCGCCCGCCGGGTCACGGCCTTGCCGCCGACGTCGACCATCTGCGGGCGATCTTGGGCGTCCAGGTGCGAGAGCATGACGAGACTATCGTTCACAACTTCTTTGGATTCAAGTGCACGCGGCTCCCTGCCTTTAGCCGCCACGGCCAGGACACCATTGGTCGGCTCAGCACACCCATGGATAAAAGGGAGCCAAAAAGCCGGCGGGGAAGTCGGTCTCGGAGGGGGGCAGCTCGACAAAGCCGTCCGTGCCGACAAGGCCGGCAAAATCCCCGGACGTGTTGCCGGGAGCGGGTTCGGCAAGGAGCTCCGCGCGCGGCCCGCTCGCCAGGCGAACCGGCATCAGGTAGGCGAGCTTCCGCTTGGGAGCCACGGGGCAGGACAGGGCCGCCCTCAATCGCGGCGCCGGGGCGAGACCGCTTGCGCGATCGAGCGCCGGGAGGACGTACCGGTGCAGGCAGGTGTATGACGAGACCGGGTTTCCCGGCAGGGCAAAAAGCGGGATCCCGCCCGGTCCGATGCCAAACCAGAAGGGCTTTCCCGGTCTTTGCGCAATGCCGTGAAAAATCTTTTTCGCGCCCTGTCTTTCGAGCTGGGCCGGGAGGTGGTCGAACTTTCCCTTGGATACGCCGCCAGTCAGCAGGACGACGCCGTAACTCGAAAGCACGTGCCCCAGCCCCCTCTCGATTGCCCCGGGATCATCCGGCCAGTGATGGGGCTCGGCGCCGGGATATCCCCCTCCTTCAAGGGCTGCGCGCAGGGCATGCTCGTTGCTTCGCCGGATCTGGTGCGGCGCGGGGACGGCCTCCACGTCGACAAGTTCATCGCCCGTCGTGACGATGGCGATCCTTGGCCTGCGGCTGACGGACACGACGGCGAGGCCGCAAGCGGCGGCAACGGCGATTTCCCGGCCCGTCAGGCGTGCGCCCGCTGCAACAACTGTTTCGCCGGCGCGGTGGTCGCTTCCGCGCCGGTGCACGGCGTGACCCGCGGCGATCCCGGCCAGGGCGTCGGCAATGGTCATCGTATCGCCATCCCTCGCCGCGTCCTCGTAGCCGACGACAATGTCGGCCCCCTTCGGCACGACAGCACCGGTCATTATCTCGACGCTGGCGTCGGGCCGCGGGCCCAGCGCCACACCCTCCATGCCCGCGGCCTGCACGGCCTCCACCAGGAAGGCGCGGATTCCCGCCGCGAGCGACGAGGCCCGCAGCGCATAGCCATCCAGCATCGCGCGGTCATAGGGCGGAAGGTCCCGGTCGGCCCTCATGTCCGCGCGGACGACGCGGCCGCGGGCCTGCGCGAGCGCACAGGCCTCCACAGGCCAGGCGGGCATGGCCTCAAGAATCCGTTTCTCGGCTTCGGTGGGTGAGAGCATTGGTCGGCCCGAGAATTTCACAAGGCACGAGGTGTCTCGTGCCCATGAAACGTTCGGACTCGGTTCTCTTACATGGGTTCGCGGCGCCGGTTGCAAGACGATGAATTGCCGCTGGCGGCCGGGCCGCCCGATGCCCGCATCTCGCTTCCCAATCGTGCCGCCAGGGCAGCAGGCGCAGTGGATGCATGCCTTGTCTTTTCGCCCAACTGCGGTCCTATTTCGGCAGTTCAAATGCCCGTTTCAGACCAGTTCCACCGCCGGTTGCACGACCTGCGCATCTCGGTGACCGACCGGTGCAACTTCCGGTGCCCCTATTGCATGCCGAAGGAAGTGTTCGGCGCGGGTTATCCCTTTCTGCGCGACCCCCAGCTCATGAGCCTATCCGAGCTGTCCCGTATTGCGCGGGCATTCATAACCTTGGGCGTGGAGAAAATCCGCCTGACCGGGGGGGAGCCCCTCCTGCGCAGCGACGTTCCCGAACTCCTCCGCGTCCTGAAGCGGGACCTGGGCGTGCCCGATGTCGCCCTGACGACCAACGGCTGGCTCCTCCAGAAGATGGCTCCCGCCCTCAAGGAGGCCGGCCTCGATCGATTGAATGTCTCGGTCGATTCGCTCGATGATGCCACCGCCGGTCGCCTCAACGGGCTCGGCTTCCATGTGGGCCGGGTCCTCGCCGGGATCGACGCGGCGGCGGCCCTGGGGCTGCCGATCAAGATCAATTGCGTCGTTCAGCGGGGCGTGAACGACGGCGAGATCGTCGGGCTTTGCCGCTACTTTCGCGAACGGGGGCACACGCTTCGCTTCATCGAGTTCATGGACGTCGGCAACACGAACCACTGGTCCCCCGGCGCCGTCGTGCCGGCCCGGGAGATCATGGAGCGCATCCATGCAGAGCTGCCCCTGGAGCCCGTGGGCCCGGCCTACCGCGGCGAGGTGGCCTCGCGCTACCGGTACAGGGACGGCCGCGGGGAGATCGGGCTCATCGGCTCGGTCACCGAGCCGTTCTGCCGGGACTGCCACCGCGCCCGCCTCTCGGCGGACGGACGGTTGTACACCTGTCTCTTTGCATCGCTCGGGTGGGATGTCCTCGGGTGCCTGCGCAGCGGCGCGGACGACCCGGAGCTCGCCCGTTTCATCGGCCGGATCTGGGCGGGCCGCATGGACCGCTACAGCGATGAGCGGGCGGAACTCCTGGCGGCGGGCGAGGCCCGCGCCAAGATCGAGATGAGCTACATCGGCGGATAGCTAGCTGTCGCCTGCGCCGTCGAGGCAGTTCCGCACGATGGCGGCCAGATTCCTCATTTCGTAGGGCTTGGCGAGATACACGAAGCCCGATTCGCCTGAAACGCCCGCATTCCTCAGGTCGACGCTGTAGCCGCTCGTGATGATCACCTTCAAGCCCGGCTTCGTCCGGTTGAATCGTTCCGCCAGGTCGAGGCCCGTGATTCCGTTGGGCATGACCATGTCGGAGAAAAGCAGGTCGATCTGCGGCCCGCACCTGTCCCAAACCGAGATCGCCTCGGGGCCGTCGGAGGCCTCGATCACCTGGTAGCCGAACTTCTGGAGGCAGAGGCAGGCCATTCTCCTCACGGCCTTCTCATCCTCGACGAGAAGGATCGTCTCCTTTCCCCGGGGCGCGTGCGCCGCAGCAGCGGCCGGCTCGCCGGCACCCGGAGCCGCCCGCGCCGGAAGAAATACGCTGAACGTGCTGCCGCTTCCCACCTTGCTCGCAACCTTCACCCAGCCCCGATGCTGTTTCACGATTCCATAGACCGTGGCCAGACCCAGGCCCGTTCCCTTGCTGATCTCCTTGGTTGTGAAGAATGGCTCAAAGATGTGCTGGAGAATCGTCTCGTCCATGCCACAGCCGGTGTCGGTCACGGAAAGGCGGACGAACGAGCCCGGACGGGCCTCGGGGTTGGCCCTTGCCTCCACTTCGTTCACATCCCTGAGGCTTGTCTCAATCAGCAACCGTCCGCCCTTCGGTGTCATCGCATCCCGGGCATTCAGGCAGAGGTTGGTCACCACCTGCTCGATCATGGCGATGTCGCCGTCAATCCAGAGCGGGTGTCCGTTCTTGAACTCCAGGCTGATGGCCTCCCCCAGCAGGCGCCGGAGCATTCTGAACAGCTCGTCGAGCATCGCATTGATATCAAACGGCCGGCTCCGCATCACCTGCCGGCGGCTGAACGCCAGAAGCTGGCGCGTGAGGCTCGCCGCGCGCTTGGCCTGCTTTTCCAGGTCCTGCAGGCCGGCCTTGGAGGACGGGTCCAAGTCCTTTTCCTCCAGCAGAAGCCCGAGTTGCATCAGGATCGCCGTAAGGATGTTGTTGAAGTCGTGTGCCACCCCGCCCGCCAGCTGGCCCACCGCCTCCATCTTGCGCGCCTGCACGAGTTCCTGCGTGCGTTCGGCGATCCCGCGCTCCAGCCGCTCGTTCTCCTTGCGCAGCGCGTCTGTGCGCATCCTGAAGACGGCGAGGGCCAGGACGGCCACCGCAATTGCCAAGAAGGTGTAGAACCACCAGGTCTCAAAATACCAGGGTTTCTGGACGAGGGCCAGGACCGCGCCCGCCGTGTTCCAAATCCCGTCGCTATTGCGCGCCAGCACGCGGAATCGATAGTTCCCGGGCCGAAGATTGGCATAGTAAGCGGTGCGGCGCGCCCCGGCGTCGATCCAGTCGTTGTCATGCCCCTCCAGCCTGTAGCGGAAGACGATCGCCGACGGTTCGATGAAGCTCAGGGCCGCGTAGTCAATTGCCACGCTGCGGGTCCCGGAAGGCAGGATGACCTGGCCGGACGCGTCGGTTTCCGCCCCGTCGACTGTCACTTTTTCAATCTGGACCAGGGGCGGTGTCGTATTGAAAGGCGTGACTGCCGGATCGACCCGTATGAGCCCCGCGTGGGCCACGAACCAGATGCTGCCGTCCTTCGCGACAAGCGACACGGGCTGGGATCCGTAGCCGATCGTACTCGCCTGAATCCCCTCGCTGCTGCCGGCCCAGTGGAGGATGCCGCCGTCCTGCTGCCCGAGGCAGGCCGCAAGAAAAGCCTGCTCCGAGCCCCAGACTATCCCTTTTGCCGTGCCGAGCCAGAGCGTACCCCGGTTGTCCTCGACGATCGTGGACACAAGGTCCCCCATTGATTCGCTCATGCCGTCGGGATTGTACCAGCGGCCCTCGTGCAGCAGCACAAGGCCGCGCCTCTTTGTCCCAACCCAAAGGTCACCCCGGGAGTCCTCATGGATCGATCGCACCGCAAAATCCGATACAACCGGGCCCGGGTTCAAGACGGTTGCCCTGCCGTCCGCATATTTCACCAGCCCTTCGTCCATGCCGATGTATACGGCGCCGACCCTGTCCTCGGCAAAGACGGCCGCGTTCGACGTGGCCGAACCGATGATGCCGGCCATCGATTCGAACTTGCCGCTCATCCAGCGCACAACGCCGCCATTGGCCGGCCCGATCCACACGGCGCCCGAACGATCCTCGTAGAGGGTTCCCACGTCGGTGAAGTCGGGGAACCGCTCCAGCCGGCCGTCCTGCCATATCAGCATTGCGCCGCGGGTTCCCATCCAGATCCGGCCGTCCGATGCGGCCAGTATCGAACGCACTTCGGACTCGCGCGCCTGCCCGAGCGGAATCGCCACCGAGCGGCCGTCCGGGTAAATTCGGTCGCAGCCGTTGGGGACGAGCGCAGCCCAGATGCTTCCGTCCGCCGATTGTGATATCACCCGCACCCCGCCCGTTGGCATTCCCGCAGGGGCGGTCCACCCGGTGCGAAATGCGGTCTCGCGCAGTTGCAGGATGCCGCTGCCGGAAGTGCCGACCCAGATGCTGCCTTCCCTGTCTGCAAAGACGGCGCGGCACATGGCGTCGACCGGGGTGGGCACCTGGGCAAATGCATCGCCCCGCAGATCGAGCGAGCGGTACAGTCCGCGCGCCGTTATCCAAAGCCTCCCCTCGCGGTCGGTGCAGAAGCTCGTGACGTTCTCGCCACTGAGGCCCTCCTTTTGGCCGATCATCCGTATTTCGCCGTCTCTAACCCTGTAAACCGCCTTGGTTGTGGCAAACCAGAGCGTTCCCCTGGGGTATTCATACATCCTGTGCAGTTCGCCCGAATCCGGGCCAAGCCCGTCGAAGGCCCTGAATACGCCGTTTTCACGGACAAAAATCCCGTTCGGGCGGGCCGAAACCCAAATGCGTCCCGACGAGTCCGAAAAAAGGCGGATGATCTGCGTCGAACCCTTCAGGTTTGGATCGGTCGCGTGGGAGGTGAACTTGTTGTCCCAATAGTCCCAAAGGCCGGAGGTCAGGGTTGCAATCCACACCCTGCCCTCCGAGTCGCGCGCCATATCCGCGACCCGCTGCTCGGAGTCCCAAATCTGCTCAATGCGTCCGCGCCGGTACCGGGCAAGGCCGCGCTGGGTGCCGACCAGGACAAACCCGCCGTTGTTCTCGATCAGGCAGCGGATCAGATTGTCCGGCAGCCCTCCGGGTCCCGAGGCGCGAAAGACGTCGAACTTTGCCCCGTCGTATCGAACCAAGCCGCCTTCCGTACCCACCCATAGGTATCCCTTTGGGCTCTGCAAAAAGACACTGGCCACGTCGCTCGGAAGCCCCGAGTCCAAACTGAACACCTTGGTGGCGTAGACGGGCTCGACGGCGGGAGCCGGCGCCGCCGGGACAGCCTTGTCGCAAAGAAAGAAGACAGCGCATGCCGCGCCGGCCACTGTTCGCGCTGAAAGTTTCATGGCGATAACGTGCAAAATTGGAACGGAGGCCAGCGCGCAGCCCAAAGGAGCGGCCGGGCAGGCGCTCCTTTGGCTCATACTTCGGCTCAAGGACGGCTGAACTTAAACCATCATTGCCGTCGCTGCGGCCGTTTTCAATCACGCAGAATCACAGAAAGGCGTCCTGGAGCGCTCGCTTTTAGCCTTTCAGGGCGCCGGCGGCGACTCCCTTGACGATCCGTCGCTGGAGGCAGACATAAACGACCAGAATCGGAACGGTCACGAGGACGAGCCCGGCAAAAAGCATCCCGTAATCGCTTCGGTACTCGGCCGTTATTGAGAGATTGGCCAGCCCGAGCGGCAGGGTGCGGACTTGGCCGCTTGGATCCCCGCCAAGAAGCATGAAGGCATAAAAGTACTCCTTCCAAACGCCAATAAATTGAAATATGGCGACCGTCACGAGGCCGGGCTTTGCCAGGGGAAGCATCACCCGCCAGAAGGCCGCAAACTCCCCGCAGCCGTCGATCACCGCCGCCTCGTAAAGGGCCCGCGGCAGCGTGCGGAAGAAGCCCGCGAGGATGAAAATCGCAAACGGCAGTCCGTTTGCAGTATAGACAAGGACCAGGCCGAACCTCGAGTTGAGCAGCCCAGCCGACCGAAGCTCGAAAAAAAGCGGCACGATCGCAAGCTGCGCCGGTATCATCAGTCCGGCCAGGAACAGCCAGAAGACCGCCTTTCCCAGCGGATGGTAAAACCGGGCGAGCGCATAGGCTGCCATCGCCCCGAGGCCGACGATGAGGGACACCGCAGAGGCTGTCACCAGGGCCGAATTGAGAAAATAATCGCCAAAGTGCGCTTCGTGCCACGCGTGGCTGTAGTTGTCGAAGCGCAGTTGCCCCGGGATCGGCAGGCTGAAAGTGTCCCGGAAGATGGCCGCGTCCGGCTTCAGGGACGAGTACGCGACCCACACCATCGGAAACGCAAGCCAGGCGGCATAGCCGGCGAGCGCCGCAAAGACCAGGCTCCGGGAGATCCGGATTCTGCCGTTCGGCCTCATTGCTCCACTGCCTCCGTGCGCAGGCCCCGAAGGATGGCCGCGCTGCCCGCGAGCACGAGGACGAAAAGTACCGCGGCAAGGGCGGTTGCCCGGCCGATCTCGAAGTCCTTGAACATCGAGGTGACAAGCAGCGTGCCGAGCGTGTGGCTCGCGGCCGAGGGATCCTGCGCGGTCAACAGCCAGATCATCTCGAACGCGTTCAGGCCGCCGATGACCAGGAACACCGCCGAAATCACGATCACCTCGCGGATCAGGGGAAGGGTGATTGTGAAGAATTGCCTCAGGGCCGATGCCCCGTCCATTTCGGCTGCCTCATAGAGCTGCGGATCAATGCCTTCCATCGCCGCCAGATAGAGAATCAGGTTGAACCCGCACGCCATCCAAAGATAGATCGGAATCAAGGCGGCATAGAGGTGTCCGGGCGAAAGCCAGGGAAAGCCGTCGAAGTCCGCGAGGGCGGGCGAGTGGAGGAGCCGCCCGAGCGCCGAAAGGCCGGCGTTGACCAGTCCTCCGTGGGGTTCGTAGGCGGCGAGCCACAGAAGCGTCGCCGCGATCCCGCCGAGCATGTTGGGAAACAGGAAAATCACGCGAAACGCACCGGCCCCCCAGATGCCGCGGTGCAGAAGACTTGCGCAAAGAAGCGCCACGGGGATCACGAAAAGCGCCGGAACCAGCATGAGGAAGGCGTTGTTTCGGAGTGCGAACCAGAACACGTCGTTTTCGAAAAGCAGCGCCTTGAAATTGAAAAGTCCGGCCCATTCGCGGGGCCCGATGCCGTTCCACCGTGTGAAGGCCCAGCCGAAGGCCGTGAGCGCCGGCGCGAGGACAAAGGCCGCGTAAAGGAGGAAGGCCGGCCCGGCGAACCCCAGGCCGACGGAGATGCGAAGGCGGGTTTGAGTCCCCGGTTCGGCAACGGACCTTGAAACGGCCGGCCCGGCCCCACGCCGAAACAAACCCTTCATGAAACCCGCGGACCCCCGCGAAAAGGCCCATCCGAATATTCCGGCCAGGGCCGCCAGCAGAAGGCAGCCGGCCAGCGTGTGCCTGTATTCAACCCGGGACGGGTCGACCGACCGGGCCCGGTCAACCGCCGCCGCCGCCTCCAGGCGCTGGCCGTATTCGGCCGGCGTCATCCTTCCGGTCGTCAGCCTCTGGTAGCAATCGACGACGACCTGCCTCAGTTCCGGCGGCTGCATCATGAGCTGCGGCATGGGAAAGGCCTCCTTCGCCCCGAGGATCAGGCGTGCGGTATCCTGCATCCGCTCGGAATAAGCCGAGAGCGGGACTCCGCGCACCGCGACCGGTGAATTGAGCTCCCGCACAAATGCCTCCGCCCTGGCGCGCGACGTCAAAAACCGCAGAAAATCGATCGTGAGTCGCTCCCGCTTCGGGTCGCCGGTTGCAAAGACGAAGAAGCAGTCGCTGCCGGTCTGGATGGTCGTCGGATCGGCCGTCCCGTCGGCAAACACGGGGAAATTCATGGCGCCGAGCTCGAATTCGTCCGGGATCTTCCCGGCCATCTCGTTGATGAGCCATGAGCCTGAGATCGTCATGGCCGCCCGGCCCTGCAGGAAATCGAGCTCCGCCCCGGTGTGGCTCTCTCCCTCCCAGCCCCGGAGGGCATACCTCTGCATCACGCGTTGCTCGACCGCGGCCGCGCGGACAAACCGGGAATCGGCGCGGGCCCCGGGGGCCAGCGCGGCGAGGCCATGCCAGCCGGAGGCACCCTCCAGATTGTAGCAGGCCGCCCGAAAGATCGCATCCGGGTAGAGCCAGTTGACCCCCGGAACACTGAGCGGGGCGATGCCTGCGGCGCGGATCCTCTCGCACAGCCCGTAGAACTCATCCCAGGTCCGGGGCTCCTTCCAGCCGTGTGCCCGAAACAGGCCCCGGTTGTAGAAGATCGTCCAGGCCGAATAGGACAGGGGCAGCCCGCCGATGCGGCCGTCCACGCGCCAGGTGTCCAGCGCCCCCGGGTAGAATGTGTCTCCCCATCGCGCGTCGCCCTCCCAATTGCGCTCCTGAAGGAAGGGTCCCAGGTCCAGGACCTTGCCTGCCCGGATGAGCGCAGGCCACAGGACGTAGGGAGCGGACGCCGCATCAGGAAAATTTCCGTCGATCACCCGGACGCAGATTCGATCGTCAATGCGGGGGTCGCCGTAGACATGCACCCGGACGCCGGGCCGCTGCGATTCGAACATCCGCGCGCTCTCCTCATAGAAAGCCATCCCGTAACCCGCCGCGCGGATTGGAATGTCGAGCTGGACGACCCCTTGCGCATGCGCCGCGCAGCCCATCGCCAGCGCAAGAATGGACGCGGAAAGGTTACGCATGCCCGGCCAATTTGGAGCCTTGGGCTGCAACCTCAAATCCCGCCCGCCTGAGCGCTCGATAGACGGAGGTGATGTGCGGCCGGTCGCGCGTCTCCACGGTGCACACGGCGCGGACCGCGCTCACATCCGGGCCGCTGAAGGCGCGGTCGTGGGCGACGTCCTTGATGCTCGCCCCTGCGGCCGCAATGCAGCGGCAAAGTTCGGCGAGGCCTCCCGGCCGGTCGCTGATCCGCGCCGTGAAGCGCGTAAGGCGACCGTCATGGACAAGGCCTTTCTCGATCACCCGGCTGAGAATCGACGGATCGATGTTCCCACCGCTGACGATCAGGGCGGTCCGACGGCCCTTCAGTTCGGGCAGAAGCCCCGACATCAGGGCCGCGAGCGGCGTTGCCGCGGCGCCTTCGACGACCGTCTTCTCAAGTTCGAGCATGCGCAGGATCGCAATCGAGATCCATTCCTCGGTGACGCGCACGACCTTGTCGATCCGCCGGGGCCCGAGCAGGGAGAATGCGTTCGCCCCCACGGTCAGGGTCGCGAGCCCATCGGCGAGGGTGGGCCTCCTGGACACGACGACCGGCCGGCCCGCCTTGAGGGCCGCCGTGAGATTGCCCGTCGAGACGCTTTCGACGCCGATCAGGCGGACGCGCGGACGCAGCGCCTTCACGGCCAGCGCCACCCCCGCCAAAAGGCCGCCGCCGCCCACCGGGCAGACAACAGCCTCGAGGTCGGGCACCTGCTCAAGGATTTCCAAGCCGAGCGTTCCCTGTCCGGCGATGATGTCCGGGTCGTCGAATCCATGCACGTAGGTGAGCCCTTCGGCTTCCGCCAGCCTGTCGGCCTCGGCCCTCGCCTGGGCAAAGTCCACCCCCTTCACGATCACCCGGGCGTCCAGCCGCTCGCAAGTCGCCATCTTGATGAGGGGCGCAAACTCCGGCATGACGACCACGACGGGAATCCCGAGGAGTTTCCCGTGATAGGCGAGGCCGAGGGCGTGATTGCCCGCACTTGCGGCGATCACGCCGCGTTTCCGGCGTTCCTGGGAGAGGCGCAGGAGGGCGTTGCGCGCCCCGCGTTCCTTGAAGGATCCGGTCCGTTGAAAGCTGTCGAGTTTGCAATAAACCCGGACTCCGGTGATTTCGCTCAAGGGAACCGATTCGGGGCACGGTGTCCTGACAACGCCGCCTGCAATCCGCCGGCGCGCCGCCTGGATGTCGGCAAGGCGAAGAATCATGCCCGGGTTCCATACACCAATTCATCGCCGCTTGCACGGGAAGATGCACAGCGACCCTTTTTCGTCGTTTGCGAGGGAAACGTCCGACCGCTAGGAATTGCGTTGCCGACAGGTCGGGTGTGATTAAAGGATTGCGACCGATGGCAGACTGGATGCGAACGGAACGGTGGGCCCCCCGAGCCGAAACAGATGACCGGCCCGGCCGGTCTCGCCCCGACAAACCATGCACCAGGTGACCTTTTCCGATCAGGCTCTCAAGGAGCTCAATCGGTTGGACAAACTGGAGCAACTGACTGTAGTCGAGCCGCTTGGAAATCTGAAGGCTACCGACTTGGCCCATCCCAGGGAGCCGCTCGGCCATTTCCACCGCGCCGGCCGGAGCTATTACCGCCTGCGCTCCAGCAACTACCGTTTCTATTTCACCCTCAACGACGGCAGCCTGCACGTGCACTACTTATTACATAAGAATACATTGGAGGATTTTTTGTTGCGCAATCATCTCCCTGTTTCCGAGCAGCAGCTGATCGAACAAAACTCGAAGTTTTGGAAATACCTGGAGAGCCTCACTAAATGAGCCTTCGCCGTCATCGTGAAGACGATCGCTCCGCGGCTGACTTTGCCCGGCGCGGGGATCCGTACAACGTTTCGCAGGCGAGCCGTATCTACGTCCTGCCCAATCTGATGACGGCCGGAAACCTGTTTTGCGGCTTCATGGCGATCGTCAACTGCATCCAAGCTCGCTTTGCGGAACTGGCCCCGATGGGCGAGTACAGGGGCGCCTCGGCGCCCGACCACTACAGGGCGGCGGTGTGGTTCATCGGCGGCGCCGTTGCATTCGATTCGCTCGACGGGCGGCTGGCCCGGCTCGGCGGCCGCGAATCGCTCTTCGGAGCGGAGTTCGATTCCCTGGCCGACGTCGTGTCCTTTGGCGTCGCGCCGGCCCTGATGATGTTCTTTTTCATCCTTTCGCCCAGCCAGGGCATTCCTTGGTTTAGCGACATCGGCTGGTTCGTGGGATTCGTCTATCTGCTTTGCGGTTCCATGCGCTTGGCGCGGTTCAACGTGATCACCAATCCGCTTCTTCACCCAAGCCAGAAGGAGTTGAGCAACGATTTCGTCGGCCTGCCCATTCCGGCGGCGGCGGCAACGGTTGCGGCGCTTGTCCTCTTCCTCCTAAAGCTTGGCGATTCGGACAAGTCGCTCAACTATTTCGCCCTTGGCCTCCCCTTCCTGATGCTCCTGATCGCCTTTCTGATGATGAGTCCCGTGCGCTACCCGAGCGGCAAGAAAGTCGACCTTCAGACGGAGACCAGGCTGCGCCGGCTCGCCGGCGTCGTCGTCTTCGCCGGCTTCATCTATATGTTCAAGGAGGTGGCCTTCGTCTGCACCTGTCTCGGTTACATCTTCTTCGGGTTGATCCGCCACTGGCGGCGACACCGGCTCGCGCCCTTTGTCCCCCCCAATCCTCCGCAGTCGGCCAGCCGCTTGTGAAAAGCGTGGGAATACCGCACCCAGTTGCTTTGCCCCGCCGAAAAGTCCCTGGTTATGCCCAGAGTCTCGACAGTTCTTCACACACCCTTTTACCTCTTTTGCCGAATGAAACGCTTGGGTTGCTATCATTGTTCGCAGGCCATAAGACTGCTGCTGTAATTACTTATTGAACCCATACCTATTTGAACATTGTTAATCATTCATAAAAGAGTCCCCAAAGACCCTGAAGTCCGCTCAAGCTCCGATTCCGTCCCGCTCTCATGAAATTCAAGATCAACCGCGACCATTTCGCAAATGGCCTTTCCCAGGTCCTCAATGTCGTGGGTTCGAAAGCCACGATGCCGATTTTGAGCAATGTCCTGATCGAGGGCGAAAAGGACCAGATTTCGCTGACAACGACGAACCTCGATCTCGGAATCCGCTGCAAGATCAAGGCTGAGGTCAAGGAGACCGGCGCTGTCACGCTGCCGGTCAAGCGTCTGGCGAGCATTGTCAAGGAACTGCCGAACATCGATGTCACTCTCGACGCCTCGCCGAACCACCAGGTCAAGCTGCTGTCGGGTGGATCCACGTTCCGTATAATGGGGATAGGGAGGGAGGAGTTCCCGCCGTTGCCGGAATTTGGGGATGAAAAGGCCTACACGCTCGAGCAGGCTGAGTTGAGCGCGATGATCCGAAGCGTCGCCTATGCCCAGTCGACGGATGAGACCCGGTACATCCTCAATGGCGTCTATTTCAGCTTCAAGGACGGGCGTCTCTCGCTTGTCGCAACGGACGGACGCCGCCTTGCCGTGGCCTCCAAGGAAATGGAGGTGCCGGGTGCGAGCGCCGGGGCCATCATCCTTCCGGCGAAGACTGTGTCGGAGCTGACCCATCTCCTGGAGAAGGGCGAGAAAGTGAAGATAAACTTCAGCGACCGGCGCTGCGCCTTCCAGATTGCGACCGACAAGGACACGAGCGGGCTGATCGACAGCGTCTACCTGTACTCCAAGGTCGTCGAGGGAAGCTATCCGAACTATCAGCAGGTCATCCCGAAGGAGACTCACCAGCGCATCAAGCTCGAGCGCGAGCTTTTCCTGCAGTGCGTTCACCGCACGGCGCTCGTATGCTCGGAAAAGTCGAATTCCGTGCGCATCAAGCTGTCCAGCAATCTGCTCGAAATCACCGCGCAAAGCCCCGACTTTGGCGAAGCGCATGAATCGATGGCGATAGGCTACAGCGGCCCGGACCTGCAGGTGGCCTTCAACCCCGGCTTCCTCATGGATCCGCTTCGCGCGCTGGCGAAGGACGAGGTGTTCTTCGAGCTCAAGGACGACGTAAGTCCCGGTGTCTTCAAGACGCTGGACAACTTCATTTGCGTGATCATGCCCGTGAGGCTAAGCTGATTCGTCGAACAGGCAGGGTTTGGAGCGTGGATACGTCGTATATCATTCTGGGCGTCATAGGTGTATCGCTGGTCATCGTTCAGGTGAACCAGCGGGTCGGCTCGCCTGTCCTGGCGATACTTGACCGGTGGATGCGCTGGCTCGGCTTTTCCCTTGGAGCGGCGATGATCTGCCGGACGTTTGCCCTGATCGACCGGCCTTTCTGGATGCTGGCCGGTGCGTTCTTCCTGCTGTGGTTTCTCGGCGAGACGCTTTACAACTGGCTTGCGATCTCGGCGCTGAGCGTCAGCCCGATGCCGCTTTTTCCCCGTTACGCGGTCAACCAGTCCGGCGAGGAATGGCCGGTCCAGCCGCGCCTGCTCAGGATCCGGGACTGGCTGCGAAAGCAGGGATTCCGGCAGATCCAGGCGCTGAAGGCCGAGATCGGCGGGGGAATCTACCTGCGGGTCTCCATTTACCAGGATGAGAGCGCGACCATCCGGGTGCAGGTCACCTTCCTGCCCCAGGCCAACGGGACAATTGTCGTCTGCTACGCCCTCACTTCCATCACGGCCGACGGACGGCACATCGTGACCGACAACCTGTACACCCCATTCGCTGGGTTCTACAACGAGAACTGGTACGTCGTGCGCCGGCCCTGGTGCCGTTCCCTGCCGCGGCTCATCGCCCGGCATCGGGCGCGGCTGGCCGGTGCGGGCGAGCTCGCCCGCATGACGGTCGAGCCGGCGGAGGAACTCAACGCCGCGCAGCGCGACCTCGACAGGCTCAACACAGAACTCGGCTTTCTTCACCGCCAGACCGACCGCGAGGACCTGGGCAAGATAACGCAGGAAGGCCGGTACCGCGTCTGGAAGGAAATCTGGATGCTGAACTATCTCGGCCGCAGCGCGCGCTACCATTGATGCTGCCGGGCTGCCCGGCGGGCAGCGGCGATGTGCCGCGGTCCCGGCCGGGTTGCCACCGACAGAGATGGCGGCAAACAATCAATGAAACCATCGCCGTCCCGCCTCCCATTCAGCGGTCCTGCCGCCGCCCTCCTTCTTTTCTTTGCGGCCAGAATCGCTTGCGCACAGATCATGCCCGTCCCCGCCCCGATCCCGGACCTTCCCCCGCCGAAGCCGCCGGGCTCCGTGCCCATGGGGGACCCCAAGGACTTTCCCGAAGTGAAGATGGGTTTCCCGATCGCGGACGGCCCCTTCGGCCCCACTTGGGATTCGATCGCGAAGAATTTTCCGGGAAAGGAGACCGCCTGGCTCCGCGAGGCCAAGGTTGGCTTCTGGGTGCACTTCGGCCCCCAGGCCGCCGGACAGAGCGGGGATTGGTACGCGCGCAAGCTGTATATGCCGGGCCAGCCCGCCTACGCCAACCATATCAGGGATTTCGGCCACCCCTCCGAGGTGGGGTACAAGGACCTGCTCAAGGACTGGAATCCGAGGAAGCTCGACCCTGCCGCGATCGTCGAGACCTACAGGAACGCAGGCGCCCGCTTCCTTCTGATCCAGGGCGTCCATCACGACAATTTCGACAACTGGAATTCGACCTACCAGCCCTGGAACTCGGTCAACATGGGCCCGAGGCGCGATCTCATCGGGGAATGGTCTGCCGCCGCGCACAAGGCGGGGATGCGCTTCGGCGTCTCATTCCACCACGAATACACGTGGTGGTGGTGGCAGCAGTCGTACCACAGCGACGCGACCGGACCCAGGGCGGGGGCGCCCTACGACGGGAACCTGACGCTGGCCGATGGCAAGGGGAAGTGGTGGGAGGGATTCGATCCCCGGCTCCTCTACGGGGTCGACCTTCGCGAATACGCCGGCTTTGACCAGAACGCCTCCTGCCCCAAGGGCGGAATACTCGTCAACCACCTGGCGTACTGCGATTGGTACGCGACCCGGTGGGCCCTGCGGATCATGGATGTGATCAACAAGTACGATCCGGACTTCATCTACACCGACGGAAATTCGAGGCAGCCCTTTGACGGCTACAAGTCGGCCACGGGCTACAAGTGCGACGCGATGCAGCGGGTGATCGCCGACTACTACAACCACACGCTCCAAAAGCACGGACAGGTCGACACCTTCAGCATCGTCAAGTTTCATCCGCCCTGCGACGGCGTAGTCACGACCTTCGAGGACCGCTGGCCGGCGGGGACGAAGACCGACCAGCCGTGGATCGGCGAAACAGCCAATGGCGACTGGTATTATGCGCCGGGATTCGTCAACGATGCGCGCGGGCTGATCCGCTACATGCTTGAGATCGTCTCCCGGGACGGAAACTTCTGCGTCAATATCGCCATGCTGCCGGACGGATCGCTCGACGAGAGCACGCGCTCGATGCTGAAGGACATGGGCGACTGGATGCGGATCAACAGCGCAGGGATCTACGGCAGCCACGCGTGGAAGACCTTCGGCGAGGGCGCAGGCGGCAGGGTCAATTCGCTGCCCGCGGGCTTCATCGGAGCCCGCCAGGCGAATTATCCGTTCGCCCCCGCCGATTTTCGCTTCACCGCCGGCAAGGACGGATCGATCTACGCCTTTTGCATGACCGTGCCCGACCCCGGTACGACGGTGAGAATCTCATCCATGGGCTCGGATGCGAAGCTGCTCGGCTCGCCGGTGAAGGCTGTGAGCCTGCTCGGCAGCCCCGACACCCTGAATTGGCGGCAGAAGCCCGATGGGTTGGAAATAACCTGCCCGGCGCAGATGCCCTTGAAGGTGAGCGCCGTCTTCAGGGTGACTGCTCAGTAGACCTCTTTTTCCAGCAGGGCGAAAAGCTCCGCCTCGTTGATCCGCCTCTGCGTCATTGAATCGCGCTCGCGAAGGGTGAAGGTGCCGTCCTTTTCGATCGTCTCGAAGTCGATCGTCACGCACCAGGGCGTCCCGATCTCGTCCTGGCGGCGGTACCGCCGGCCGATCGCGCCGCCTTCGTCGTAGAAGACGGCGTAGCGCCGCTTCAGCCGCGCATGGAGTTCCTCCGCCCGCTTCACGAGTTCGGGCTTGTTCTTCAGGAGAGGAAGGACCGCCACCTTGACCGGGGCGATCCGCGGGCTGAACCGCAGGACGGTGCGTTTCTCGACATTCCCCTTTTCATCCTTCACCTCCTCCTCGGCGTAGCCGGCGCACAGGACCGCAAGGAAGATGCGGTCGACGCCAACCGCCGGCTCGATGACATGCGGGGTGAACTTCTTCTTCGTCGCCTCGTCGAAAATCACCTGCGGCACGCCTGAGGCGTTCGCGTGCTGGGTCAGGTCGTAGTTGCCGCGCGCGGCGATCCCCCACAGCTCCTGCACGCCGAAGGGGTAGCGGAACATGATGTCGGTAGTGCCCTTCGAATAGAACGCGAGCTTCTCCTTGGGGTGGTTGTACTCGGAGAGGTGCGACTCGGGCAGCCCGATCGAGACGAGCCAGCTCCGGCACCAGTCAATCCACTCGCGGTGGCACTTCGCCCAGTCCGCGTCCTCGTGGATGAAATACTCCATCTCCATCTGCTCGAATTCGCGTGAGCGGAAGATGAAATTGCGCGGCGTGATCTCGTTGCGGAAGCTCTTTCCGATCTGGGCTATCCCGAAGGGGAGCTTGACGCGGCCCGTGTCGACGACCCCCTTGAAGTCGGCGAACATGCCCTGGGCGGTCTCGGGTCTCAGGTAGGAGATCGCCGAGGCGTCGCGCAGGGCGCCGACGTAGGTCTCGAACATCATGTTGAAGGCCCGCGGCGGCGTGAGGCTCCCGGCTTCGCCGGTTGCGGGGGAGGGGATCAGCTCGATCTCCTCCGGCTTCGCCTCGGTCATGTCGCGCGGGGTCACGGGCAGGAGCTGGCCCCGCACCGCCTTCTTCCGCTTGAGCGATTCCGCCTTCTCCTGAAGTTCGCCCGCGGTGTTCTCGCTCTCCAGGGCGGACACGTAGCCGATGACTTCGTCATTCGAGGTTATCGTTGCTTGCTCGATGGGAACGGAAATGCTGGCACCGGTGGTCGTGATGGTCTTCGTTCCCTCGATTTCCTCGAGTTGCAAACCCTTGCGAACCACGACCCGCGAGAAGAAGAGCTGGTCGGCCCGGTACCGCTGTTTTGAAACCTTGCAGTCGACCAGGGGATCCGTGAAGCCCGCGACGTGCCCGGAGGCCTGCCAGACCTTGGGGTGCATGATGATCGAACTCTCGATGCCGACGACGTCGCCCCTCCGGCGAACCATGTCATTCCACCAGCAGTCGCGGATGTTCTTCTTCAATTCCGCCCCGACGGGCCCGTAATCGAAGAACCCGTTGAGGCCGCCGTAGATCTCCGACGAGGCGAATACAAAACCCCGCCGTTTGCACAGCGAGACAATGGCTTCCATTAGGTTGGGCGATTCGGTGGGATTGGCCATGGGACTTGGGCGGGATGAGGCAGCTCTGCGAAAAACGTCGAGTGAAGGCCGTATTGGCGGGGGGGTCAACCCATCGATGCGGCGGGTGCTAGGCCGGATTGCTCGACTTGCAGCTTGTCGGTCCGGTGCTCGCGTACCCGGACGCGCATCAAAACCGGCGTTGGGCCCCTTGGCGTTCCACCGTTCCCAACGCCCAGATGATGCGCGTGAGCTGCGCATCGCGAAGCAAGGACCTCAGGCCTCCAGTATTGAAATCCGCAACGCGGATTTCAATACTGGAG
>Ga0302320_10007605_pt1 | contig 23813 bp, 17 predicted proteins | sample Bog_T0_3_FD_202130 | JGI IMG/M metagenome (GOLD analysis project Ga0302320, IMG submission 202130) | Peat permafrost microbial communities from Stordalen Mire near Abisko, Sweden - Bog_T0_3 | ecosystem: Environmental > Terrestrial > Soil > Wetlands > Peat | place: Sweden: Abisko, Stordalen Mire...
GCTCTTCCGATCTGGGTCGCGATCGGGATTATCTCGATCCGTTCACCGTGAGATCGACCCGGCCCTGGGAAGCCGTCAACCGATGGCGCAGCGAATCTGAGGTGAACATCGTGCTAAACAAATCATGAGGTTCTAAGGCACTACTTTTCCGGAGTCGCTCCGAAGTCAGAATCGAGGAAACGAAGTATGAAACTACAGTTGAGATCGCTTACCTGGGCTCTATTCCTTGTCGCACCACTTGGTGCCGTATGCCAGACGGTGCCCGCTGGAACATTTCGAGTTGGAGCGGCAAAAGTTGACATTACACCGGCCCAAAATGAACTACCTAAGAGTTACCTAGGCATATTGGACCAGGTGTACTCAAGAGCCATCGTTGTCGATAACGGACATACGAGTGCTGCATTGGTTTCGCTGGACACAGGGGGCGTTTCAGGCGATCTATGCAAAGCGGTAGGCGAGCGGATCGAAAAAGAACTAGGCATCCCGGCGGTGAATGTGTTGTTTACAGCAACGCATAGCCACAGCGTGCCAGGCGTGTTCCCGATGTTTGTAAGGCCGGGCGCCAGCCCCGATAAAGCTGCGATGAGCCGTGTCGCGGCGTATGAGAACAAAGTCTTTGAGTCAGTGAAGATGGCGAAGGACAAGCTTCAGCCTGCGCGCATCAGCTACGGAACTGGAGTCTCCTACATCAATGTTCAACGCGACATCATCGATCCGGTTACACATGGGTGGTGGGAAGGCGCAAATTACGCCGGTGTCTCCGATAAAACTGTCGCCGTTATCAAGTTTGAAGCGTTGAATGGCGATCCTATCGCGATCTACTACAACTACGCGATGCATGCCGTGATCACTGGAAACCTGGACCTGGTGAGCGGCGATGCGCCGGGAGCCACTTCGAGATATATAGAAGGCCATTTCAACGACAAGGTTGTCGCTTTATGGTCAGAAGGCGCTGCCGGCGACCAGAATCCGATTTATTTTCAGCAGACCTACGATCTGCGCAAAATCCGAGTTGACGATTACGCAAAGCAGGGAAAGGACATCAGCAATGCCATGCCGCCAGGGGGCCAGGGCATGGACCGCAGCAACCCAGAGGTGGCTCATCTAATGAATGAACAGAAGGAGATGATCTCCTCCATGGGGCAGATGCTCGGTGAAGAGGTTCTTCGGGTTGCACGGGAAGCCAAGAAAGGCGAAGCGGATGGCCGAATCTTTGCAAACGCCACAACAATCACCTGCCCTGGCCGGGAGCGGACAAACGAAGGACGGGGCGGAGTCGCCGGAACATATAAAGATGGGCCGCCGGCTGAACTAAAGCTTGGCCTGCTGATGATCGACGATATTGCAATCGGGGCAGTTGACGCGGAGGTGTACAACCTTATCGCTCAGCGGCTCAAAGCAGAATCGCCATACAAGAAGACGATGATGGCTACGTTGACGAATGGTATGGCGATGTCCGGGTACATTCCTGACGATGCGTCATTCGGGCACGAAACTTTCGAAGTCCTTTCGTCTCGGTTAAAGCCTGGATGCGCCGAAACCAAGATAGTCGACGGGATCATAGGAATGATGCCGAGGGTGACTTACTAACGAACTCAATGTGTTGTTCTTCGCATTCGCGAAGCGGGAATCAGGGGACTGAGCGTGACTCAAAGTCAAACTCAGTCCCCGTTCTTTGCGCGGCATCCGTTTTTGCATTGAGACAAGATCGCAGTGGAATTAAGCATGACTGTCGTTGTTGATATGCCGCCTTTCCCGGTTGGCATGTGCGTTTTTCCAACGTCATGTGGACTAGTCATCTGGAAGCTGTATAGGGTACTATGCTCGTGGTCGGCAACAGCCAACGTGTATGCGGCGATACCTGCAATCGCCTGCGCGCGGGATTTATTGAGGAAGACCAACGATGGCGACTCACAAGTACAGGGAAATCCTGGAGAAGATTCAAGAGGACATCGCGCTCGGAAAGTATCGACCCGGTCAACGGTTGCCCAGCGAGACCGATCTCGTGCGGCGCTATGGAGCATCGAGGATGACGGTCTTCAGAGCAATGCACGAATTGCAGTCGCTTGGGGTCGTGGTTCGGCGAGTCGGCTCCGGTACATTCGTCTCTCAGGCGTCGAACGCCGGGAGTCATGTGTTCGGCCTTTTAATACCGGAGCTTGGGCAAACTGAAATCTTCGAAGTAATCTGCAAGGGCATGATGGAAGCGCCACAAGCGATTCATCATTCGCTGCTCTGGGGAAACACAGCTCCACAGCAGAATCAAAAGGAAGAAATCGCCGAGCAGCTATGCCGGCATTACATTTCCAGGAAGGTGTCAGGCGTGTTTTTTGCGCCGGTTGAATTTACTCCGGGACGGTATGAAGCAAATCAGCGAATTGTGGCCGCATTGACCAAGGCGCATGTCCCGGTTGTTCTATTGGACAGATGCGTTGAGCGCTATCCTCGGAGGAGCAATTACGATCTGGTGGGAATCGACAATCGTCGGGTTGCCTATTTGCTCACAGAGCATCTGATCAAAGCAGGAGCAAAGAAGATCGCGTTTTTTGCGTGTCCAAATTCGGCGCCGACAGTGGATGCTCGTATTGCCGGTTATCGTGAGGCGCTTCAGTTATCAGAGAAACAGGTGGGGTTGGGACTTGTTGTCCTAGGGGAACCATCGGACCCGAAGTTCATCAAGGGTGTCCTGAAGAAAAATCGTCCCGACGCATTTGTATGCGCAAACGATCATACGGCAGGGAACTTGATGCACACCTTGCTCTCGATCGGGGTGAAGATACCTGAAGACATACGGATGGTTGGATGCGACGACGTAAAATATGCACGGCTGCTTCCCGTACCTCTAACCACGCAACATCAACCCTGCAAAGATATAGGAAGAATTGCCCTGGCAGTGATGCTTGACCGAATTGCGAATCCTGATCTTCCGGTCAGAGATGTGCTGCTTGGGTGTCAACTTATTGTTCGACAATCTTGTGGCGCACAGATGGAAAAGAAAGCGAAATGAGTTGTTCCGCGCCAGGGGATGGCGCTTGATGGATGCAGCGATCGGGAGTGGCGCTCTTCCTGTTCGCATAGCAATCTGGTTGTTCTGAAGCCGGTCGTTTGCCTAAAACACCACGCGACGGCTAGTGATCAAACCAGCCGCAGTCGAGCGGCCACAAGCTCGCCGCTCCAGACTGCGATGGATCGCGCTACGTTATTTGGTAAACACCGTCAGGTTGAAAGCGTTTGCCATAGCGGCGTTGCCAAGATCATTGGGATGAATGTTGTCACCGGGGTTGAAGTCCGGGCGGATGCGCGCCGGATGCTCTTTGTCCAGTACGGCCGCATCGAAATCGACGACGGCGTCGAATTCGCCGCTGGTTCTGATCCACTGATTCAATTTTTGTCTTGTGGCTTCACCTACAGGACCAGAGAGCCACACACCCTCTTCAGGCATAACGGTAGCGCCAACGACTTTGATCTTGTGCGTATGTGCGCGAGCGATAATCTCGCGGTCGCCCTTGATCAAATCCTCGGCAGTCAAGGCGTTTGGACCGGTGATCTGGCCATGGAGGTTGATGTCGTTGATGCCCTCCAGCAGGACGATCCAACGCACGCCCGGCTCACTAAGCACATCGCGATCGAGCCTTGCCAGAGCGCTGACTCCAGCACCGTCGCGAAGAATCTGATTGCCGGAGATGCCCTCGTTGATGACGGCGATATGTGGGCCTGCCTTCCGTTCACTCAGCCGCTTGGCGAGCAATGCCGGCCAGGTCTGGTCTTTGTCGACCGTTGTTGCATATCCATCCGTGATGGAATCGCCCAGGCAGGCAATGGCAAAGTCATTGGCGGGCGCAACGACATCGACGCTGCGCAACCACAAGTAAACAGTGTTGGTGGTTGGCTCCGGCATCGATGCGGCCGAGGCTGTATTCCCTTTTGAGATATACGTCGTGTGGAGGCCAGGCGTGTGAATGGCAGGTGTTCCTTCGCTCTTGACGACGTAAAGAGAGACTGCCAGATCGGACATGGCTTTCACGTCCAAATCGACGGGATCGCTTATGATGACCATTCCCGGCCGGATGTCCACGCTCTTACTGCCGCCAAAAGTCAACTGGCGATCACTGCTGGTGTCAATCGAGGACTCCGCGGTTCTGATAGCAATATGGGCATTGCCAATCGAAACGGCGGTTCTTCCAAAGGCGTTTGTGAGCTCTACGCGCAGCTTCTTGCCGGCAATGCTGGTATGAACAATCATCCGCACCGTTTGATCGGCAACATCCTTGGGGGTTGGCGCAGGCGTCTTCATGCCCTTCATCTTGGAGAAATCCGGCATCTTTGCGCCGGAGGGAATATCGGGTCTCTCTTGAACGGTGACGGCCATTTCCTGAGCAGTCGCCCATGTAGCTACCCAGTTATCAGTTGGCCGCGAGTTAGACTGCCCAAATGCGGCTACCGTAGTTAGGGTTGAAATACCCAGGAGCACAAAGGTCCGAAAACGATTTACCATGCAGAACCTTTCATAGAAAACGTCACTCGTTGACACGCCTGTGATGACTGTAAGGTCTTACAAATATGTCTTGTCAAGGCGCCAGGTATACATTTGTTGAAAAGTTACCTATACCGTTTTGTTTCATTCTCTATTGACCGCGAAGTGGCGGACTCGTACGATCGTTTGCGGGCCTTTTCGGAAGGCTCTCCGCGTGTGGATTTGTGCTGTTCTTAGATGCACATGGTTAACGGCGATTGCGGTTTGCGAGCGCATTTGGGCGGCCCGGATGCAGGTATGTCGCCGCGCATAGCAATGTGAGCAACGGAGAAGGAGATCGATGAAAGGCATCGGATTATTGACTACACTGGCTTGCGTTCTGGGGTTAGGGCAAGCATCGATACAGATCGGCTTCGCGCAGCCCTCAACAGATTCCGCGTCCAAACCTATAGCCACGGTTGGCTCCGGTCAGCTTCGCGGCAGCCTGACCTATGATGGCGAAGCAGTCTTCAAGAACATTCCTTTTGCGGCGCCCCCGGTAGGCAATCTGCGCTGGCACGAGCCACTTCCGGCAAATGCCTGGACCGGTGTCCGCGATGCGTCGACATTTGGGCCGGCGTGCTACCAAAGCGGCCACCTCAACGCCGTGAGCAGCGAGGATTGCCTGCAGTTGAACATCTGGACGCCCACCTGGCCGATGAAATCGCCAGTGCCGGTCATGGTTTGGTTCCACGGCGGCGGAAATACCGCCGGATCTGCAATTGAACCTCTCTTCAACGGGGAGACCCTCGCCCGCCACGGAGTGATTCTGGTATCGGCGAATTACCGGCTCGGCGTCTTTGGTTTCTTCGCACATCCCGAACTCACCAAGGAGTCGGCGCACCATTCCTCGGGCAACTACGCTCTGCTCGATCAGATTATGGCGTTGCGGTGGGTGCAGGAAAACATCTCCAAATTCGGTGGCGACCCGGCAAATGTCACAATCTTCGGCGAATCGGCCGGTTCCATGGATGTGAACACCCTGTTGACCATGCCGATGAGCAAGGGCTTGTTTGCGCGGGCCATTGCCGAAAGCGGTGCAGCGGGCGAGGCGCAGTCACTGGCCGAAGCGGAAAAAAGGGGAGAAGATCTTGCCGCCAAGTTGAACATTAGCGGCGACGACACATTGGCGAAGTTGCGCGCGCTCTCCAGCGAGGATGCGATGAAGGCATCGTCGCAAGGACCGGGGGGTGGTGGAATGCTGGGTGTTAACGTCGACGGCTGGGTACTTCCCGAGTCGCCCTCAAGGGCCTTCGCCGCGGGACATGAGAACAAAGTGGCTCTGCTGTTTGGCAACAACTCTCAGGAACTGCAGAGGTCTTTCGGTCCAATGTCCGCGGATATCCGAGCGACCATTACCAAACAGTTCGGCCCATTGGCCGAGCGCGCCCTGGCTGCCTACGGACTGGATAGCTTAGCCGATCCCAAGCCAGATCCGGAGTTTGGAACTGTGGGAGCGCAGTGGGCAACGGACTCGACATTCCGTTGCGCCACAGTGCAGGAACTCGCTTGGCACACGGCTGCCGGTAACACAGCCTACGAGTATCAGTTCTCGCTTTCTGTGCACGGAAAGGAAGCGGACGGTGCGGCACACGCATCCGAGATTCCATTTGTATTCGGCACGCTGCCTGTGTGGCAGGAGACGCGGCATTACGAACTCTCGGATCGGCAGTATGCGCCTGTGATTCAAGAGTATTGGGTCAACTTTGCAAAGACTGGAGACCCCAATGGCGGCAGCCTGGTGAAGTGGCCGAAGTTCGACCCGTCGACTCGCGCTTATCTCGATCTCATGGATGCGGGCCCAGTGGCCAAAGAAGGACTGCGGCGTTCCGTTTGCGATCTGTATTCCGAAAACCAGAAGCGTCAGTGGGCGACGCAGTAGTTACAGGCGGCGGTTGCGAATGCATCCCGCGCTCAAGCGCCGGATGCATTCGCAATCTCAAAGCACCTGCATAAACCGCCTGATCAATCGATGCGGAAGGCAACATTGCAGCGAAGGACAGCGGCAATTCGGCCGCTTACACATTCTGGAAGCAGGTTGTGAGCCCGGCAACCGCAAGCTGCTGAGTCTTAATTAAATTAATGATTTTAATGGGATTGGCCAGATTTGCTGGCGGAGAGAGAGGGATTCGAACCCCCGGTACCCTTACGGGTACAACGGTTTTCAAGACCGCCGGTTTCAACCGCTCACCCATCTCTCCGCCTGTGGTGGAGCTACTTCATTGTAAAGCCAATCCCGCCGAATGCGGCAGCGCATCCCGCGCCGCCGCCCCAAACCCCTTACTGCTGCAACACCAGCACCTCAACGCCCGAGGCCGCGTCCTTCTGGTGGAACACCTGCTCGGTCGCTTTCTGAAACTGCTCCGGCTTTGCGTAGGGAATATCGGTAAAGGTCTGCGGATTCCTGTCTGTCAGCGGAAACCATGAACTTTGCACCTGCACCATGATCCGGTGCCCGCGGCGGAAGGTGTGGCACAGATCGGGCATGGTGAAGTCGATCTCGGTTTCCTTGCCCGGCGTCAGTGGCTCGGGCTTCTCCCAGCTATTGCGGAACTTGGCGCGGAACGGCTCGCCGCGCAGCAGTTGCTCGTAGCCGCCCATCAGCAGCGGCGCAGCGTCCACAATCCGCTTGTTGCCCTTCAATGAGTCGTCGGGGTTTGGATAATCGTCCGGATAAACATCGATCAGCTTTACGTCGAAGTCAGAATCCGTTCCCGAGCTGGCCACCTTCAGGCGCGGAGAGATCGGTCCGGCAATGGTCAGGTCATCCTTGAGCGGTTCGCTCTCGTACACCAGCACGTCGGGCCGCGTGCCGGCAAAACGCTGGTCGTCCACCATGTAGCGCTGCGGAACGGTATCGGTGGTGTAGTCGGTAAACGGCACCGGATGATTCGGATCGCTCACATACTCATCCTTGCTGTCACGCTCGGCTGGCGCATCGAAGCTCAGCTTGCCTCCGGCATGAAAGTAGAGCGTTTTGGCTTGAGCGGTCTTTGGCGGCCACTCATCATAGCTCCGCCACACATTGGTTCCTGTTTCGAATACGATTGCCTTGGGCAACGCCTTGCCTGCGCCCTTCAGGTAATGCTCGAAAAACGGAAACTGAATCTCGCTGCGAAAATACTCCGATGTCTTGGAATAGAACTGCACATCGCCCAGGTGGCTGCCGTCGTTGCGCGCCCATCCGCCGTGAACCCAAGGCCCCTCCACCAGCGTGATCGGCGTCGTGGGATTGAACTTGCGGATCGCGTCAAAGGTCCGGTAAGGCCCTTCCAGATCCTCGGCATCGAACCAGCCGCCCACCACCAGCACCGCGCACTTCACGTTCTTCATGTGCTGCGAAAGATCGCGCGACTTCCAGTAATCGTCGTAGGTATCGTGCTTGAACTGGTCGTTGAACAGCCAGTTTGCGCCGTGCAGATACTGGCTGTCGAGGTTGGCCACGTTGCCGGCCTGCAGATAGAACTTGTACATATCCGGCGTGCCGAACTGGAAAGTCGCGCCGGGAGCCGGTTGCACCGGCGTCTTCTGCGGATCGAAGTCCACATAGAACCCGAAGTTTGCCGACAGCATAAACGCGCCGCCGTGGTAGCTGTCGTCGCCCAGAAACAGGTTGGTCATGGGCGCCTGCGGACTGGCCGCCACCAGCGCCGGGTGCGAATCAATGATCGACGCCGAAGTGTAGAACCCCGGATACGAGATGCCCCACATGCCGACCTTGCCGTTGTTATTGGCCACGTTCTTCAGCAGAAACTCAATCGTGTCGTAAGTGTCCGACGAGTCGTCCACTTCTTTCGGCGAACTCTTCACGTCGATGTGCGGCCGCATCTCCACAAAGTCGCCCTCGCTCATCCAGCGCCCGCGCACGTCCTGATACACAAAGACGTAACCGCTCTTCTGGAACTCGTCCGACGGCCCGAGTTTCTCTGGATACTGGTCCTCGCCATAGGGCGCAACATCATAGGGCGTGCGAATCATCAGGAACGGATACGGTCCCGGATCCCCGGGAAATGCAGAGGCCTTGGGCACATAGACCGCGGTAAACAGCCGCGCCCCGTCGCGCATCGGAATTCTGTACTCGTATTTTGTGTAGTGGGAGCGCACAAAGCTCTCGCCGGAGTCCGCGGGAGCGGGCTGTTGAGCGCCGGCAAATGTAGCGGCCAGGACGAAACCGGCAAACGCAGCTGCAAATAGCCTGGGAAGATGAAAAATCCTATGAAGATTGAGCATTGAAATCGTGAATCCCCTGTAAACTCAGGGTAAACCCGCCAGGAACTTCAGGAACAGCAGCGCCAAGGGAAAACCCGGTCATCGGTGACGATGGGAAGCCGCATCCTCCTGGCCCCGCCCGTTTCCTCATAGCTCCCTTACGGCCCTCGTGTTACAAGCAAGACTAACGGGGTCCAGGCAGGCCAGGGGGAAGCGCCGAAGCAATACGGCTAGGCGCTGCCGCTCATCTGAGAGATGTTTTCCCCGGAGTAACCCCTGAACCCGAGGAAAAGAAAGCTTTTAGATACCTATGACTGCCGGCCATCCAATGCAAATGGAAACCCTCTTCGGAGACTATCCTCTCGACCAGGCCTACGACGAGATGCGCTTGCCCGACGGCCAGGTTCGCGCCCACTACCGCGCTCTGGCCGAATCCCTTGTTGGTCTGCCGCCCGACGAGCTGCAGCGCCGCAAGCAGTCCGCCGATCTCTCCTTCCTCACTCAGGGCATCACGTTCACCGTCTACGGCCGCGACGAAGGCACCGAGCGCATCTTTCCTTACGACCTGCTGCCACGGCTCATCACCGGCGAGGAGTGGGACCGCATTGAGCGCGGACTCACCCAGCGCATCACCGCGCTCAATCTTTTTCTGCGCGATGTTTACTCTGACGGCAAGATCCTCAACGACAAGGTGGTTCCGCGCGATCTGGTGTATAGCTGCAAGCACTACCGCCGCCAGATGCGCGGCCTTCAGGTTCCGCGCAACGTCTACATCGCGGTCGTCGGTTCCGATCTGCTGCGCCTCAATACCGGCGAATTCGTTGTGCTTGAAGACAACCTGCGCGTGCCTTCCGGCGTGAGTTACATGCTCACCAACCGCCGCATTATGAAGCGCACCTTTCCGCAGCTTTTTTCAAGCTACGGCGTGCGCCCCATTGAGCACTACGCGCAACTTCTGCTGTCTACTCTGCGCTCGCTCGCGCCTGAAGGCCGTCCCGAGCCAAATATCGTTCTGCTCACTCCCGGCGTCTTCAACTCCGCTTATTTCGAGCACACGTATCTTGCCCGCCAAATGGGCATCGATCTTGTGGAAGGCCGCGATCTGGTCACTCACGACAACGTGGTGTACATGCGCACCACTGACGGCCTCAAGCGCGTGGATGTTATCTACCGCCGCGTCGACGACGACTTCAGCGATCCGCTGGTCTTTCGCAGCGACTCTGCTTTGGGCTGCACCGGCCTGTTCAACGCTTACCGCGCCGGCAACGTCACCGTGACCAACGCCTTCGGCACCGGACTGGCGGACGATAAAGCCGTCTACGCCTACGTGCCGCGCATGATCCGCTACTATCTCAACGAAGATCCCATCCTGCCCAACGTGGAAACCTATCTGCTCTCTGAAGAAAAAGAGCGCCAGCACGTGCTCGCCAATCTCAGCAAGCTGGTGGTCAAGGCGGTTGGCGAGAGCGGCGGTTACGGCATGTTGATCGGCCCGCAATCCACGGCGCAGCAGCGCGAGGAGTTCGCTCGCCAGATACAGGCCAACCCGCGCAACTATATCGCCCAGCCCACACTCGATTTTTCGCGCGCTCCCTGCCTCATCGGCAATCACCTTGAGCCGCGCCACGTGGATTTACGGCCCTATGTGCTGTTCGGCGACAAAGTGAATATCGTTCCCGGAGGACTTACCCGCGTCGCGCTTGAAAAAGGCTCGCTGGTCGTCAACTCGTCCCAGGGTGGCGGAAGTAAAGATACATGGGTGCTGGAATAGAAGGAATTGCTGCAAGCCGCTCGCTCGAAGTGAACAGCCAAATGCTGTCAGCGTAGAATCAACAGCCAACCACGCGATCGGCACTGCCCGATCCTGAACCCTGGGGAGAGTCAGACCATGCTTTCGCGCGTAGCCGACAGCCTCTACTGGATGAGCCGCTATCTTGAGCGCGCTGAGAACACCGTGCGTCAACTCGACGTCACCATGAGCCTGGTGCTCGACACCGGCTACGCCGACGCCGAAGTCCGCTGGCAGCACCTGCTCGCCGCTCTCGGCAAGCCTGCGGATCTTGAGTGGAATGGCAGTCTCGATGAGATGGCGCGGGCGCTGGTATTCGACGGTCTCAATCCCGCATCGGTTATGTTCTGCATCAACGGCGCACGCGAAAACGCTCGCCAGGTGCGCGAAGAAATCTCAAGCGAGCAGTGGCAGCGCCTTAACCGGCTCTTTCATCAGATTCACTCGCCTCATGCGCGCTCCCAATTCAACACCAACGTCAGTGACTCGCTCACTTCGCTGGTCGACGGCATCCATCTGTTTCAGGGCGTGGGCGACTCGACAATGATTCACGGCCAAGGCTGGCAATTTATTCGTCTCGGCCGCTATCTTGAGCGCGCTTATGCTACCGCAACCATGCTTGAGGTTCACCAGCAGGAGTTGTTCTCGCAGCACGAGCAAGAGACGACAGGTTACGGGTATCTCGAGCTGGTGGGCCTGCTGCGCTGCTGCACGGCCTTTGAGGCCTACTGCCAGGTCTACACCGCCGATGTCGCGCCCGACCGCATTCTCGAGTTCCTTGTGTTCAATCGCGATTTTCCGCACGCCATCCGCTACTGCGTTGAAACCATCCGCCACGCCATCGATTCCATTCAGAACGCCGGTGGCCGCCGTTCTCCCGGCGAACTGTCGGCCGGCATCGGCCGGCTTCATGCCACGCTTGGATTCACCACGGTCAACGAGATTCTTGCCGGCGACACCACCGGGTTCCTTCACAACATCCGCGAGGAATGCCTACGCATTCACGAACTGATTTATCGCAATTACGTGCAGTACTCCATTCAATCCGCCCTGGCTGTTTAAGACGCGGCAAACCGGCAGCTATGGGCTGGCGGCTTGCCGATGCAACTCGGAGCTTTCATGAACTTTTACGCCATCCGTCATCTCACGCGTTTCCGCTACTCCAATCCCATCAGCGAGAGCATTATGGAAACGCGCATGCACCCGCGCTCCGACTCCAGCCAGCACTGCCTCAACTTTTCTCTCTCCGTCAGTCCGCGTTGCCGCGTCTTCACCTATCGCGATCACCTCGGCAACAACGTGCAGCATTTTGATATTCCCGGTGAGCATAATCAGCTCGTCATCGTTGCCGAATCCATCGTGGAGCAGCAACCGGTGCCCGACATTCCTGCCTTTCTTGCGCCCGATGCCTGGGCTGCCCTCGACGAACTGATTGAAACCGGCGACTACTGGGAGATGCTGCTGCCTTCCACCTTCGCCGTCGAGACTCCGGCAGTCCGCCAGCTTGCCGAGAAAATGAACGCCGTGCGCCGCGACGATCCGCTCATGCTGGTGCTCGAACTCAATCAGCGCCTCTATGATTTCTTTGAGTACGTGCCCCGCCACACCCGCGCCGACTCGCCCGTCGATGAAGCGATCATCAGTGGCAAAGGCGTTTGCCAGGATTTTGCGCATGCCATGATCGCGCTGCTGCGCCATGTCCGCATCCCTGCCCGCTATGTCTCCGGCTATCTCTACCGCGGCCGCGACGATCACGACCGCTCCACGCCCGACGCCACTCACGCCTGGGTTGAGGCGCTCATGCCCCATCTGGGCTGGGTGGGCTTCGATCCCACCAACAACCTCGTCGCCCATCACCGGCACCTGCGCACCGCCGTGGGCCGCGACTACGCAGATGTTCCGCCCACTCACGGCATCTTCCGCGGCAAAACAGAAAGCGAACTCTACGTCGCCGTGCAGGTTGAAGCCAGCGACACTGCGCCGGCCCTCGACCGCAAAATGCCCATCCCCGAGGATTGGAGTGTGCTGGTCGAGCGCGCCCAGCAGCCGCCTGAGACCGTCATCCCGTTCTCCGATCTGCAGCAGATGCAACAGCAACAACAGCAGCAATAGAAACCGCCTGCGCTAATGTTCTGTCTCTAGAATTGGTGAAAAAACTGAGCCTGTCATTCTGAACGAACGGGGCCCCCACGTATTTACCTGTTCCCTGTTCCCTGTTTACTGTTTTATGCACGCTGCCCTCCACGGCCGCAACCCCGGCCACAGCATTTTGCACAGAGATTTCCCCGGTTATGTCGCACATTCCCAGGCCAAACGGGGCAGAGCATTGCACGTTTGCGCCATTCGCCCCCGGTTCCATTAAGCTGTACAATCCGTAAAAGAGCTCGGCAAAGGTATTGAAGCTGAAGCCGGCGCTGTGCGTCTAATCCAAAAAGGTGCTGCTATGACTCAAACCCGCGAAAAAGGCGAGACGCGCAAGCTGCCCATGATGCCCATTAGGGACATGGTCATCTTCCCTTACATGATGACGCCCTTCGTTGTCGGCCGCGAGTCCAGCGTGCGCGCCCTTGAAGAGGCCCTCAGCGGCGACCGCAAAATCTTTCTCGCCACGCAGCACGACGCGTCTATCGACGAGCCCAAGGCCAAGGACATTTTTCAGGTCGGCTCCATCTGCAACATCGTGCAGAGCGTAAAAATGCCCGACGGCAATATCAAGGTTCTGGTTGAAGGCGTTGAGCGTGCCAAGTCGACTGAGGTTACAGATCGCGACGGCTTCTTTGTCGCGACCGTACGCGTGGGCAAAAGCCAGTTTGAAATGACGCCCGCCGCAGAGCAGCTTATGCAGCGCGTCACCGGCCTGTTTGAGCAGTACGTCAAGCTGCAGCAGTCGCTTAACTACGAAACCATCATCGCCACCGTGCGCATGGACGAGCCGGCCAAGCTCTCTGACACCATTGCCGCCAATCTTCAGCTTGGCATTGAAGAAAAGCAGGAACTGCTGGCCATCTTCGATCCGGCCGCACGCCTGGCCCGCATTGCCGACGTGCTCGATGTCGAAATCGAAAAGCTCGACCTCGACCGCAACATCCAGTCCCGCGTCAAGCGCCAGATGGAGCGCGCGCAAAAAGAGTACTACCTCAACGAGAAGATCAAGGCCATCCAGAAGGAACTGGGCCGCGGCGAAAAAAGCGAGTTCGATGAGTTGCGCAAAAAGATTGAGGCCTCCGGCATGCCCAAGGATGTGCTTGAGAAGGCCGTGCAGGAGCTCAAGAAGCTTGAGGCCATGCCGCCCATGTCGGCCGAGTCCACCGTCAGCCGCAACTATATTGATTGGCTGTTGGCCGTGCCGTGGAAGAAAAAGTCAAAGGAAACGCGTTCCATCGATTTTGCCGAGAAGGTCCTCAACGCCGACCACTACGGCCTGGAAAAAATCAAGGAGCGCATCCTCGAGTTTCTGGCCGTGCGCCAGCTCGTCAAAAATCCCAAAGGGTCCATCCTCTGCTTTGCCGGACCTCCGGGCGTGGGCAAAACCTCGCTGGGCATGTCCATCGCCAAGGCCACAGGCCGCAAGTTCGTGCGCCTCTCGCTGGGCGGCGTGCGCGACGAAGCCGAAATCCGCGGCCATCGCCGCACTTACATTGGCGCGCTCCCCGGCCAGATCATCCAGCACATGAAGCGCGCGGGCACAAAGAATCCCGTCTTCCTGCTCGATGAAGTCGACAAAATTTCATCGGACTTCCGCGGCGATCCGGCTTCGGCCCTGCTTGAAGTTCTTGACCCCGAGCAGAACACCACCTTCCAGGATCACTACCTCGACGTCGATTACGACCTGTCGCAGGTGCTCTTTGTGGCTACGGCTAACGTGATGCACACCATCCCCGCCGCGCTGCAAGACCGCATGGAAGTCCTCCGCCTACAGGGATACACCGAGCAGGAAAAGCTCGAGATCGCCCGCCAGTACCTCGTCAAAAAGCAGCGTGAGCAGACCGGCCTGAGCGAGAAAAACATCGTCTTCAAAGACGACGCAATTCTCGAGATCATCCGCTCCTACACGCGCGAGGCAGGCGTCCGCAACCTCGAACGCGAAATCGGCAACGTCTGCCGCAAGGTTGCGCGCAGGGTGGTCAAAGAGGGCGCAAAGCACAACGAAGAGATCAGCGCGGCCAATATCGGCGATTTTCTCGGCGTGGCGCGCTACCGCGACTCCGAAGTCCATGAAGGCAACGAAGTCGGCCTGGTCACCGGCCTGGCATGGACTGAGGTGGGCGGCAGCATCCTCACCACTGAGGTGCAAGTTCTCGACGGCAAGGGCAAGCTCACCATCACCGGCCAGCTCGGCGACGTAATGCAGGAGTCGGCGCAGGCCGCGCTTAGCTACATTCGTGGCCGCGCGCAGGCGCTTGGACTTACCCGCGAGTTTTACCGCAACGTCGATATTCATCTGCACGTTCCTGAAGGCGCAATTCCCAAAGACGGTCCCTCGGCCGGCATCACCATGGCCACGGCGCTGGCCAGCGCGCTGGCTAAAATCCCGGTACGCCGCGATATCGCCATGACCGGAGAAATCACGCTGCGCGGTAAGGTGCTGGCCATCGGCGGCCTCAAGGAAAAGCTGCTGGCCGCATTGCGCGCGGGGATCTTCCAGGTGATTTTGCCCCGCGCCAACGAGAAAGATATCTCCGAGCTGCCTGACAACATCAAGAACTCCATGAAGCTCCACTTTGTGGATTCAATGGATGAGGTCCTGGCCCTGGCTCTGGAAAGCCCGTTGCCCGGCGTCAACACTCCTGAAGCAGAAGTGCTGCCCACCGGCGTCACTACCGACATCGCCACCGGCCTGCCCGCTCCGCAGTAAACGCGCGGGCCGGATTCGCTCTGTGCATTTCCGGCCCGCGCTCAATCAAGCCGTTCTTGCTTGAGCCATCGGTTTGATCACGGCGCTCATCAAATTCCTCCCCAGCACCACTGACGCGCTCATCGCCCCGCCAAACAACGCTCCTGTAACGCCGAGTCCGGCTGCATCCTGCCCGGTCAGGTAAAGATTGCGAACCGGCGTGCGCGCCCCCAGCCCGCGCTGCTTGAAACGCGCCGGCGTGGCGGCGATGCCGTAAATCTCGCCCTTCTCATAGTTCATAAAATGCCGCGTTGTTACCGGCGTTGATAGCTCTGAGTGAACAATGTGGCCGGCAATCTGCGGAACCTGCCGCACAATCTCCTCTATCAGTCGCTCGGTGAGTTGCCGCTTGAAATCTTCGTAGTCCGCTCCGCGCTGTTTCCAGCGCAGATCGGCCCATTGCGCAAAGCTGTCATAGCCGATCACGGTGATCGCCTCGATGGTGCTGTGACCCGGATGACGGCGCTCGAAATCCGGGTCCTTGGCCGAAGGGAACGAGATGTAGACGGCAGGAAATGGCCCAGTGGGGTCGGCCAGAAACCGGCGCAGATTCTCGTCGTGATCGTAGCCCGGATAGATCCACAGATTGGTTCCCTTGAGCCCAAGCTCCGCATCCGTCCGGTCCAGGCCGACATACAGATTCAGGTGCGCCTTCGAGGTCGGCAACTTCTTCAACTCCGATCTCAACTCGTGGAGGGCCGAATTCTGCCCCGCCGGCATCTCCTCCGGCAACAGGCGGCCAAAGGTGTTGGTTGCACCCGCATCGCTGATCACGGCATCGGCCGTAAACTCGCGTCCATCGGCCATCCGCACCCCCGCCGCCGTCCCGTTCTTCACCACGATCTCCGCGACATCGGCGCTCGTCACCACCGCGCCCCCGCCTCGCATAATGACCGGCACAATGGCCGCGGCGATGGTTGCCGCGCCGCCCACCGGATAGCCTGCGCCCTCCAGATAGTGCTCCACGATGGTTGCGTGCACGGCAAAGCTGCTCTGCGTGGGAGGCAAGCCGTAGTCGCCCCACTGCGCGGTAAGCACGCCAATCAACTCGCGGTTCCTGGTGATCTCCGAAAGCACCTCCAGCGTGGTGCGCCCCGCCCAGCGCAGATAGGGCGCGCGCATCAGCCCGCCAATCGCCCGGGAGATTTTTGCGGGAACAACCTTCTCCGCATAGTAGAGGCCGCTCATGCGATCGGCGCTGCGCACGGCGCGCAGATAGCGGTCAATTGCGCGCGCTTCGCCGGGAAAGTTGCGAATCAGCTCGGCGCGAAAGCGCTCCTCGCCGGTGGGGAAGTCGTAGCGGTGGCCGTCGATCAGAATGCGGTCGTAAACGTCCGGCATCGGCGCCCACTGGACAGCGCCGTTGGTGATGTTGTCAAAGGCGCGGCGTACCGGCGAACGTAGATCGTTGACCATGCCGATGTAGTGCACGCCCACATCCCAGTCAAAGCCCGGGCGATGAAAGGCGTGGGTAAAACCTCCGGCGACGTAGTGGCGCTCCAGCACCAGCACGCGCTTGCCGCCATGCACGCTCAACATCGCAGCCGCGGTAAGGCCGCCCATTCCCGAGCCGATAACGATGGCGTCCCAGCGGTCGGCGAGCTGGGCCTGCATGTAGGTGAGCGGCTTTGTCGATTCGGTCATTTTGAAGCCTCCCTTGCGGCGGAGCGGCAACCCGCGTCCGCCAATGTTGACACTGACAACATAAGAATATGCCGAAACATGTTGCTCGTGTCAACATCCTTCGTTTAAAATCTTTCTGTGAAGCGTGGGGAACCGTACCACAAAGAGAATCTGCGCGAAACGCTGATTGAAGCCGCCGTGGGCCTGGTGGGCGAAGTCGGCCCCCGCGCCTTTACCTTGCGAGAGGTGGCGCGCCGCGCCGGCGTCTCGCACAACGCGCCCTACCGGCACTTCGCGGCCAAGGACGACCTGCTGGCCGCCGTCGCTGAAGAGGGCTTTGCGCGGCTCACCGCGTCCATGCGCAAGTGGATGCGAAGCGGCGCGGGCGCGCTCGAACGGCTGCAGTTGAGCGGCTGCGGCTACGTGGACTTTGCCTTGCGCTGGCCCAATCACTACCAGGTCATGTTCGATCTGCCGCTCGCATCGCTGGTCGAGCGCATGAAGAACCCCACCTATGGCGAAGCCTTCGATGTGCTGCTCGATTGCATTCGCGCTGCGCAGGAGTCCGGCGAGCTGCCGGCCGGCGACCCCATGCCGCAGGCCTTAACCTGCTGGTCGCTCATGCACGGAATCTCAAAGTTGAGCGGAAACGGCAACCTGGGTATGACGCGCGCCGCCACTTTGAAATTTGTCCGCAAGGCCACCGATATTCTGATCGAAGGGCTGGCGCACGCCAAGCCGTAGCGCGGCGCGCGGCGCGGATGCGCAAAGCGCAGCGGCAATGCACAACGCGAAACGCCAGTGCTTGTGCCTGAGAGATGTATCTTTGAAAGATGCGGTATACAGCACAGTTTTTGCTTTCGGCCATGGCGCAGGCGCAGTTTCCTGCCCCCTCCGCGCCGGAGATTGCGTTCCTTGGCCGATCGAACGTGGGCAAATCCAGCCTGCTCAACGCGCTCGTGGGAGAAAAGGCAGCCAAGGTCTCCTCCACGCCAGGGCGCACGCGCGCCATCAATTTTTTTCTGATTTCGGATGAGCATCGTGCCCCGAGGATGATGTTTGCCGACCTGCCCGGCTACGGCTACGCCAAAATCTCCCGGTCCATCTCCGCGGGGTGGGGTGAGTTTATCGACCCCTATCTTGAAAGCCGTGCATCGCTCAAGCTTTGCGTGTGCCTGATCGACTCGAACGTGCCTCCGCAGGAGAGCGACGCGCAACTGCTCGAGTGGATGCGCGCGGCCGGACGCCAGTTCATCGTAGTCGCTACTAAAATCGACCGGCTCAGCGGCAACGAGCGCACGCGCAACCTGGCGGCCCTCAAGAAAGGCCTGGGCGTTGAAGATATTCTGCCCATCTCCGCAAAGACCAGCTACGGCGTAAAGGATCTGTGGGCAAGAATTGAAGCAGTGTCAGCCTAGCCCTGCAGCGGCTCCCCAAAGCGCGCTACAAGCTTTGCCGCGGTAGCGCCATCGCAACCAACCGAGCGCAAACGCCGCGTCGCCGTCCCAAGATACCGCGGAGCCACGCGCAGCCATCGCCGGCCGGCAATGTCCGCTGCAGGCAGGCATTCGCTCAGCGCCGCCTCAAAAGCCGCGGGCTGCTGCGCAAACTCAGCGGGAATTTGCCACACCAGAAGATTGTGCGGCGTCTCCGATGCAGGCACGCCCACGCGTCGCGCGCCCTGCTCCAGGAAAGCAGCAACCGCCGCCGACGCCTGCGGAATATCTGCCTCGCTCGGCAGCAGATCCGGCAAAACGCCGCGCTCCAGCATTTCGCTTTCAATCTGCCGCGAAGCAATCGAGACCGCGACCGACACCGTTTGGCGTTTGCGAATTTCGTTCTTCAAAATTCGCAGAGCTTCATCAAGCGAGTTCACCAGAAAATCGATCGCGCCCTCGCGCATTGCCTGGCGCAACGCCGCCTCGTCCGCCGAAGCCGCCAGCGTCGCCGCTCCGGCAATGTTCGCCGCAACGGTCAGTGTGCGTCCCGCTTTGTCCAACTCGCCCGCGTAAAGCAGTTTGCCGCCCAAATGTGTATCGAGATGCGCATCGGCCTGCTCGCCGCCAGCCGGCGCAAAGCTCATCAGCTCCGCGTAAATGCGGTACACGCCGGCCATCCATCGGAACGTTGCAGTTGGGTTTGCATCGATGGACATGGCGCTATTCCACGGCCTTTTCGCGCCAGTTAGATTCGCGCACAAAAAAAGTGAACTCGCCCGGCTTGGCAGTAATCGCCGGATTGGCGTACTTGCCCTTGTAGCACTCGTTGGCGGCCGTCACTCCCGTGCTCTCGATCTCGGCAATGGAGTACCAGTGCAGTGTGCTGGTATCTTTCTCCATCCCTGCATCGCAGTTCACATAGATATCCATTGATCCGCGATAGGTGCCCTGCACCGAGACGAAAGTGGCGTTGGCGGGAACAGTCACTGTGCCGGTGCCGTCGTCATTCACCTTCAGCGCTTCATTGTGTGCGGCATTTAGGTGATTGAAGCGGACGATGTAGTTATCGGGAACAACCGGCTTGCCGGTCTTGCCATCGAGCATGGTGATGGTGATGGTTTTGGGAGCGGCGGTTTCAGGCGCGGAGGCTCCTGGTTCCTGGGCGCGCCCCAAGCCGCCATACGCAGCGGCCAAAGCCGGAGCCAACAGCGTCAAAACGGTAAATCGGCCGAGGGAGCGAAGGCTGAACGCGGAATGAGTCCTGGTGCGAGTCATACCCTAACTTTGCCACGTTTGGCGCTGCCTTCGCTCAACAAATCCGTCCGGGTTCCGCGACGCGTTCATTCCTCTGCAACAGCTCCGCATTCAGTGTGAAACCATCTGCAGTGCCAATCCGTCGTGAGGGGAACTCGAAAGCGTTGTTACCAGGAAGAGTAGGTCTCGCCGTTCGCTGCCGTATCCTGTGAGCCGGAGTGAACATCGTCGACGCCCGGTTCGGTCTCGTCGAGCGAGTACATGGCGTCGCTCGTTGCCGTTACCCACGAGTCTTTGCTGTGGGTCATCGGATCTTCGGGAATGACTTTCAGATAGCCGTCCTGCACCAGGTCGTCAAGCGACTGCGGAGCCTTCTGCTTATCCATCGTGTAGGAGTCGATGGCGGCACGCAACACATGAAGGTCTTCCTTCAGCACGGCCTCGCGCGCGTGCTTCAGCGCGCTCACGTAACTGGGAATGGCGAGCGTGGCCAGGATGCCGATGATGGCCATCACAATCATCAGCTCAATGAGCGTAAAGCCGGATTGTCTGCGGTCCTTCTGCATCGTTTCTCTCTAGCTCTCAGCTCTCAGCTTTCAGCTCTCAGCCCGGTCTTGCCCTATTGAATATTGAGGCTAACTTCGCCCCGGTGCGTCAACAAACTGAAAGCTGATAGCTGATGGCTGAAAGCTGCCCTTCGCTACCACGTCGAATACTTCGTTCCGTCCAGCCCTGTGCCCTGCGACTTGGAATACACATCGAACACGCTTTGCCCGCCGTAGGAGTCCGAGTCCGGATCGTCCTGCATCGAGCGCAATCCCCACTCTGCTTTGCCCGTCATCGGATCCACGGGAATGCGGCGCAGAAACTTCAGCTTCTTGCCCTGCACATCCACGCCGTTCACCAGCGTCTCCAGGTCGGGCGGATAATTCTGGCTGTCCACCTTGGTCATAAAAGCGCCACGGTCAGCCGCGTCCTTATACTTGTCGATCGCATCGCGCATCATCCACAAATCGCGCCGCAGTTCGCGCTCGTTCTGCCGCTTTACCTGGAAGCGCGCCACCGGCACCGCCGCCATTGCCAGTATCGACAGAATCGCAACGGTCACCATTAGTTCCACAAACGTCAGCCCGCGCTCGCCACGAGCCACCCGTTTGCGGCCACTGCGCGAATTGGCTGCCATCGTCACAGTCCCTTACTTCACCACAACGGTGGCTTGCGCCGGCTGTGCCTGCACCGGCTGCTGCTTGCTGTCTACCGCTCCGGCGCGTGTCATGCTGATCGAACTTGTCCCCGCCGCCTTGGCCTGGAAGGTCAGCACGCACACCACGCCCGATCCACTGATCCCCGCCGCTCCCGGCGGCCGCGCCGCCACCACAGTCACGTTGCCCGGCCCATCGTCGCGATGGATAAGCGCAACCGACTGTCCGTCTCGGCTCAGCAGATCGCCCGCCGCCACATTCACCAGCGCCAGCTTCGCGGGATCGTAGGTAAGCTGCAGCGGCACAGATGCAACATCGGCAGCCCAGTTCAGCACAACCGGCACCTGGAAGCTCGATCCGGCAGCTTGCGGCGCACTTGGAGCGCCGAGGACAAAGCTGGCGCCACCCGCTGCCGTAGCCGGACTCGCCACCGCGGGCGCTGCTGCAGCAGGCGCCTGCGCCATCGCCGCGGCATTCCCCGCGTTCTGAGCCGACGCGGTCATCTGCGCCATCAATGCGGGCGCTGCGCCCGCGGCGCTTGCACCGGGCACAACGCCCGTCGCCGGCTGCGTCATCGCCACCGGCTTGCTCACGGCCGCAGCCGGCGCAGCGTTGGTGTTGTCCACGTGCCGCAGATCGATGGCCGTGCCCGATCCTGTGTCGATCTGCCGCAGATTATTCTGGTCCAGGTCTTGCGCGCGGACGATGTGCGGCACTACGACAAAGACGATGTCGTCGTTCTGCACGAGATGGTCCTTCGAGCCAAACACGTACTTGATGATGGGAATGCTGCTCAGGCCCGGAACGCCGGTCCAGTTTTGCTGTTCCTGGTTGTTCTCAATTCCGCCCAGAATGCTCGCTTCGCCCTCGCGCAAGCGGATAATCTGATCCACAACGCGCTGGCTCAAGATAGGCTCGGTCACGCCGCTAATGGTCACCGATCCGCTTTGCGATGTGACCTCGATCTTGATCTTCAGCGTAACGTCGTTATCGAAGTGGACCGTCGGCGTCATCTCGATATTCACGCCCACGTCCTGGTATTGGAACTGCGTATTCACCAGCGAGCTCACCACCGCCGTGGCCGCGCCCGTTTGGTACGAACCGGTTGCGATCGGAATCTTCGAGCCAATCTTCATCGTCGCCTTCTGCGAGTCGGTGGCGCGGATGCGCGGGCTCTGCAGAATCTTGGTGTTGTCGTCGCTCAGCAGCAGGTTCAGCGTCGCCGAGCCCACCGTCACGTTAAAGTCTGTCGACTTCAGGTGGGCAAGATTGTAGAGCGTAGGCGTGGTGGTTGTGGTCGAACTGCCGCTCGACGAGGTGCAAGTGGTCGACGAGGAGGTGGTGCACGGGGGAGTGAGCGTTACGCCAAAGCTGTTGGGCCATGCAACGCCCAGGTTCCGCTCCCAGTTCTTGCTCACCTCAAGCACGGCAATGTCCACCACTACTTCAGCGCGCGCCTTGTCCAGGTCGTTGATCAGTTGTTGCGCCAGCAGCAGCTCGTCGGGCGTAGCACGTATCACTATGGCGTTCTGGCTGGCCACGCCGTAGATCTTCGCGTCGGTAAGCACATTGCGCAGCGCCTGTTGCACGTCGTTTACGTCGTTGTTCTGCCACGCGTTCGACAGGTAGAAGGTCTGCACGGCCTGCTCGTCCAGTTGCCGCCGCTTAGTCTGGTTGTCCTGGGCCACAAATAGCGTGTTCGCCGTAACCGGCTTCCAGAACGTGCCGGACATGGTGCCCACAATGCGCAGCGCGTCCATCAGCGAAACGTTGTTCAGTTCCACCGTGATGCGTCTGGAGGTGTAGTCCGGATCGAAGAGCACATTGACGCCCGCCGCTTTGCCAATGGCCTGGTAAATCACCTTGGCGTCCTCGGTCATCTTGAACGATAGCGGCTCGTTCGACAGGGGATGCAGCGCAATCGGCCCGGCCACTGAGTCCAGCTCCTGCTGGATTCCCGGCGCTTCGGGCATCATCGCCTCCGGGTGGGGCGTGTTGGGGTTTGCCTTGGCCCGCAGCTTGGCAATCTCCTGCTGCGCCGCCTGGTCGCTGGGGTCAACCTCGGCCGCATGAAGAAACTCCGACAGCGCACCCTGGTCGTCGCCGGCCTGGGCCAGCTTGCGTCCCTTGCTCACGTGCAAGGTTGAGTCGGTAGTCCGCATCCGGTAAACCGCGGCGCGGATCGACACGTCCTTGGGGTCTCGGGCCGCGGCCTTCTGGTAAAAGTCGTATGCGGCGTCAAAGTCCTGGCGCGCCTCGGCGTTTTGCCCGCTCTTGTAGAGGGACCTGCCCGATGCGGCGTGGAGTTGTGTCCCGGCAAACATGCCCAGGGCCAGCAACACCGCTGCAACGGCGCGGGAAGGAACAATTCGAATTGCAAGGGGGATACGGGCGCGGCTGTTCATCGAACTCCCAGGCGTCTCAACCGGCAGACATGCTCCGGTGGGCCCTTGCGGGCTGCCCTGGCTGCCCCGGACGCGGTTCTTCTGGCAATATTGCTCTACAAATCTCTTCAAATGGCAACGCCTCATTTTAGCAAAGCCCCGCTCCCTGACCGTTAAAACCAATGCCCCGGCGGTTGAATGAACGTTTTTGTTACTCAAGCTGCTTCTTTTCCGTCTCTGACCACGATCTACCACGTCATTTTCCTCCCGGAGGGAGGAGAGGATAATAGCCCAGGGCAAAGCGCAGCGCAGCCCTGGGAACACGCTCCAGCACACCGCCGCAGCCCCGTAGGGGCGATGTGAACCCCGACCATGCCTTACTCACTGCACATGCGATTGCTCGATCCAATGCTAGGATGAAGGTTTAAGGAAGGTTCTCCGTGGCCCGGCAAACCAGTCACACCATCGTCGCCAAACAGTCGGCTGCGGCCCAAAAGCCGCAAAAG
>Ga0302320_10007606_pt1 | contig 23813 bp, 28 predicted proteins | sample Bog_T0_3_FD_202130 | JGI IMG/M metagenome (GOLD analysis project Ga0302320, IMG submission 202130) | Peat permafrost microbial communities from Stordalen Mire near Abisko, Sweden - Bog_T0_3 | ecosystem: Environmental > Terrestrial > Soil > Wetlands > Peat | place: Sweden: Abisko, Stordalen Mire...
CTGTACCGTCGCGGAAAAAGCCCTTTTCATTGCAACTTTTATCATTCCTCGCGTCAAATGATTTTACCGTGTTGGCGGGATTATCCGGGCTTCTTGGTATGGCGCCGAGCCGATTTGGCTGCCCCCTGATAGAGCGACTCGATCAGCGTGCCATAACGGGCGATGATGACATGGCGGCGGATCTTGAGAGTTGGTGTCGACATTTCGTTGTCCACCGTGAAGGGTTCCGCGATCAGCGCGAAGCGACGAATTTTTTCGATCGGCGACAAATAGGAATTGACCCGATCCACCGCCTCGGACAGGGATTGGCGAAAAGCCTCGTCGCCGACCAGCAGGCTCAGATCGGCGTTCTTGCCGTGCGATTGCGCCCACTGCCGGGCATGATCCTGGTCGGGCACCAACAGCGCCACCAAATGCGGCCGGCGGTCGCCATAGACCATCGCCTGGGCGATTTCCGGCAGCAGGGCCAGAAAACCTTCCACCCGCTGCGGCGAAATGTTGTCGCCGCCGGAATTGACGATGATGTCGCGCTTGCGGTCGGTAACATAGAGAAACCCGTCTGTATCAAGCCGGCCAATATCGCCGGTATGCAGCCAACCATCTTGCACGGCACGCATTGTGCCTTCCGGGTCGCGCCAATAACCCTGCATGACGCTTTCGCCGCGCACCAGAATTTCGCCATCCGTGGCGATCCGCACCTCGACGCCGGTGAGCGGCTTGCCGACGCTGTCAAGGCGGGCGCCATGCACGGGATTGACGGAAATCACCGGTGCCGCCTCGGTCTGACCGTATCCCTGCAGGATACGAACGCCGAGCGCGGTAAAGAACAGTCCGACCTCGACATTGAGCGGCGCGCCGCCGCTCACCAGTGCCTTCAGCCGTCCACCAAAGCGTTCCGCCACTTTGCGGCGCACCAGCCGGTCGAGCAGGCGGTCGAACAGACCTTCCCACCACGCCAAACTGTCGGGCGCGTGGTATCGTTTCGAGCCCAGGCGCAGCGCGGCGTGGAACAGCCAGGCCTTGACGCCGCCTTGGCGCTGCAGGGCGGTGAGAATACGACCGCGCATCAGCTCATAGAGGCGTGGCACGGCAGTCATGATGGTGGGCCGCGACTCCACCATGTTGGCCGACAACTGGTCGACGCTTTCCGCATAATAGATCTGCGCGCCGATCGAAATCGGGAAAAATTGGCCGCCGGTGTGCTCATAGGCATGCGACAGCGGCAGGAAGCAGAGAAAAACATCGTCGCCCAGGCCGATTTCCGCCAGCACGTCGTGTGCGCCACGGCAATTGGCCATGATCGCGCCATGGCTGAGCATCACCCCTTTGGGGGCGCCGCCGGTACCCGACGTGTAGATCAGACAGGCGGTATCGCCGCGCTGCAGGGCTGCCAGGCGCGTCGCGAGCAGCGTCGGGTCGGCTGCCGCGCCCTGCGCCGACAGCTCGGCCCAGCTGCTGATCTCGATGCCGGGATCCTGCTTGAGCTTGAGATCTTCGATGGAGATGACCCGGCAGGGGTGATCGGCAGTCAGGGCAGCGCCGATCACCCGCTCAGCCAGCGTCCGCGTCGACAGGATCGTCAATCGGGCGCCGGAATTATTGAGCAGATGGCGATGGTCGGCCAGCGTGTTGGTGGTATAGGCCGGCACCGATATGCCGCCCGCGGCCATCACCGCCAGATCGGCGATCAGCCATTCCGGGCGGTTTTCCGATACCAGGAGGACGCGATCGCCCGGCTGCAGCCCGATTGCCAGCAGACCGCGCGCCAGCGCCAAAACCCGCTCCGCCACGGTTTTCCAGCTTTCCGCCTGCCACTGTCCGTCACTCTTGTGCCATAAAAAGGGCCGGTCGGCCTGCCGGTCGGCCTGATCGAAGAACATTGCGGTCAGGCTTTGGCACGAGTCATACCGGAACATAGTTTCCCCGAAGACTTTTTATCGCATTCTGTCGCACCGATATTAGATTATCTTGCGCACACCGCATGGGCGGTGAAAAGCAAAGAGGTGGTCCATGAACAAGATGCTGAATTCTGCGGCGACCGCCGATCTCGGGCCGATGCCCGAATGGAATTTGGCGGATCTCTACAGCGGGCCTGACTGTCCGGCGCTGGCGGCCGACCTTGCGTCGGCGGAACAGGAGGCAAGATCCTTCGCCGCCCGCTATCAGGGCAAGCTGGCCGGCTTGGCGCCCGACGAATTGGGCGACGCCATTGCCACCTTTGAACGTCTGAGCGAGCGGCTCTATCGGGTCATGGCCTATGCCTCCTTGCGCTCTGCTGCGGATCTTTCCGACCCGGAAATCAGCAAATTCAACCAAACCATGCAGGAGCGGGTGACCGAAATCTCCAGTCACAGCCTGTTTTTCACGCTGGAGATCAACCGCCTCAGCGACGCGCAATTGGCCGTGCAGATGACGTCCGCCAAAGTGGCCTATTACCGGTCCTGGCTCCGCGATCTGCGCGCCTTCAAGGCGCATCAATTGTCGGACGAGGTGGAAAAACTGCTGCATGAACGCGACGTCGCCGGGCGCTCGGCCTGGATCAGGCTGTTCGAGGAAACCATGGCCGGCTTGCGCTTTCCGCTCGCCGACCGGCTACTGACATCGGCGGAAATCCTGCATCTGATGAGCGACCCGGATGCGGGGCAACGCAAGGCGGCGGCCAAGAGCTTCGGCGCGGTGCTGGGCCAGAATGTGCGGCTGTTCGGCTTGATCACCAACACGCTGATCAAGGAAAAGGAAATCGACGACAAATGGCGGTGCTACGCCCTGCCGACCTCGTACCGCAATCTCGCCAATCAGGTCGAGGACAAGGTGGTCGACGCGCTGGCAACGGCGGTCGGCGCCGCGCAAGGCCGGCTTTCACACCGCTATTACGCGCTCAAAGCCAAATGGTTCGGTGTCGACGCGCTGGACTATTGGGATCGCAACGCACCGTTGCCTGACGACGATGACGGCGAGATTTCCTGGCATCAGGCGCGTGACACCGTGCTGTCGGCCTACCGCGCTTTTTCGCCCCGTTTGGCCGAACTCGGCCAACGCTTCTTTACCGGGGGCTGGATCGACGCACCGGCGCGTCCCGGCAAATCGCCGGGCGCCTTCGCCCACCCGACGGTGCCCTCGGTGCACCCCTATCTGCTGCTCAATTACATGGGGCGCAGCCGCGATGTGCAGACCTTGGCGCATGAATTGGGCCATGGCGTGCATCAATTGCTGGCGGCCGAACAGGGATTGTTTTGCGCCGAAACCCCGCTGACTTTGGCCGAAACAGCGTCGGTATTCGGCGAAATGCTGACATTCCGCGCCTTGCTTGCCGCCGAGACGCGTCCCCAGCGCCGCCGCATCATGCTGGCCGGCAAGGTCGAGGACATGCTGAACACCGTCGTGCGGCAAATCGCCTTCTATGAATTCGAGCGCCGCCTGCACCAGGAGCGGCGCGGCGGCGAGCTGATGCCCGAGCGGATTGGCGCCATCTGGCTCGACGTGCAACGCGAGAGCCTGGGGCCCGCCATCCGCTTCGACGACGAGTATCGTTATTATTGGGCCTATATTCCGCACTTCGTGCATACGCCCTTCTATGTCTATGCCTATGCCTTCGGCGACTGTCTGGTCAACGCCCTGTTCGCTGTCTACCAGTCGGGCATGCCCGGCTTCGAACAGAAATACATCGACATGCTGAAAGCCGGTGGTACTTTGCGGCACCAGGAATTGCTGGCGCCGTTCGGACTCGATGCGTCCGATCCCGCCTTTTGGAGCAAGGGACTGGACATCATCGGCGGCATGATCGATGAACTGGAGTCGTTGGATTACGTCAGAGGACCAGAAAGTCCGTCCTGAAAGGGGAAGCTGATGCGCATTGCGGTGCCGAAAGAGCGGCGCGCCGATGAGGCGCGCGTCGCCGCGTCGGTCGATACGGTTAAGAAATATATCGGTCTCGGTTTTCAGGTGGTGGTCGAGAAGGGCGCCGGCGAAGGGGCATCGATTGCGGATGCCGCCTATCGCGACGCAGGCGCGGAAATCGCCGCTTCCGCCAAGGCCGCGCTCAAGGATGCCGACATCGTGCTCAAGGTGCAGCGGCCGATGACCGCGGCCGAAGGCACCGACGAGGTCGCTCTTTTCAAGAAGGGCGCCATCCTGATCTCGCACTTGGCGGCGCTCGCCAACAAGGCCGAGGCCAGCGCCTATGCCGCGGCCGGCATCACCGCCTTTGCGCTCGAACTGCTGCCCCGCATCAGCCGCGCGCAAAGCATGGATATTCTGAGCTCGCAAAGCAATCTGGCCGGTTACAAGGCGGTGCTCGATGCCGCTTCGGTCTATGGCCGGGTCTTCCCGATGATGATGACGGCGGCCGGCACCGTGCCGCCGGCCAAAGTGCTGGTGCTGGGCGCCGGCGTCGCCGGTTTGCAGGCGATCGCCACGGCGCGGCGCCTGGGCGGCGTGGTTTCGGCCTTCGACGTGCGGCCGGCGGTCAAGGAACAGGTGGAATCGTTGGGCGCGAAATTCGTCATGGTCGACCCCGACGCGGCGCGCGACGCCGAAACCGCCGGCGGCTATGCCAAGGAAATGAACGCCGACTATCAGCGCAAGCAGGCCGAAAAAATCGCCGAGACCTTGAAAAAGACCGATATCGCCATCTCGACGGCGCTGATTCCCGGCAAGCCGGCACCGGTGCTGATCACCGAGGCGATGGTCAAGGACATGCGCAAGGGATCGGTGATCGTCGATCTGGCGGTCGAGGCCGGCGGCAATTGTCCCTTGTCGGAGGCCGGCAAAATCGTCGAAAAGCATGGCGTATTCCTGGTCGGCCACACCAATGTACCGGCCCGACTGGCGGCCGACGCCAGCCAACTCTATGCCAAGAACGTGCTGAATTTCCTCAGCCTGTCCTATGACAAGGACAGCAAGGGACTCTCCATCAATTGGGATGACGAGATCATCAAGAGCACCCTGCTCTGCCGTGATGGCAAGGTGGTCCATCCCGCGCTGATCAGCTAACCAAGAGGACAATCATGGATCCGCAACTGGTCGAAGGGGCCAAGAAGCTCGCCGAGCAGGCCAATGAACTGGCCGCCAGCACCCAGGCATTCGCCGGGCGGCTGGCCGAAATCGCCGCCGAACAAGGGGGCCACGGCAATTTCGTGTCGTTCCTGACCGTGTTCGTGCTGGCCTGTTTCGTCGGCTATTACGTGGTGTGGCGGGTGACGCCGGCCTTGCACTCACCCTTGATGGCGGTGACCAACGCGATCTCCTCGGTGATCATCGTCGGCGCCATATTGGCGGCGGGATCGGAGGGCTGGGGCGCTTCCAAGCTGTTCGGTTTTCTGGCGGTGACCTTGGCGTCGGTGAATATCTTCGGCGGCTTCATCGTCACCGAACGCATGCTCGCCATGTTCAAGAAAAAAGATCCGAAATAAGGGGCCGCCATGAACGAGAATTTGACGTCCCTGGCCTATCTGATCGCGTCGGTCTGTTTCATCATGGCGCTGCGCGGCCTGTCGTCACCGGTGACCTCGCGTCAGGGCAACCGCTGGGGCATGGGCGGCATGGCACTCGCCATCGTCACCACTTTGGCGACCCCTGGCGTCGTCAGCTTTCCGATGATTCTGCTGGGCATTCTGATCGGCGGCAGCGTCGGCACCGTGGTGGCGCGGCGTATCCAGATGACGGCGCTGCCGCAACTGGTGGCAGCCTTCCACTCCCTGGTCGGTCTCGCGGCGGTGTTCGTCGCCGCCGGCGCCTTCGGCAATCCGGCCGCCTACCGCATCGGCCTGCCGGGCCATATTCACGGCGGATCGCTGGTCGAGATGAGTCTGGGTCTCGCCATCGGCGCCATCACCTTCACCGGCTCCCTGGTAGCCTTCGCCAAACTGCAGGGGTTGGTGTCGGGCAATCCGCTGGTGTTTCGGCTGCAGCATCCCCTCAATGCCGGATTGGGCGTGCTGTTGCTGCTGCTGATCGTGCTGTTCGTGATCGGCCAGTCGGCAATCGCCTTCTGGCTCATCACCGCCGTCGCGCTGGCGCTCGGCTTCTTGCTGATTCTGCCGATCGGCGGCGCCGACATGCCGGTGGTGGTATCGATGCTCAACAGCTACTCTGGCTGGGCGGCGGCCGGTATCGGCTTTACCTTGCAGAATCCGCTGCTGATCGTGACCGGTGCGCTGGTGGGATCGTCGGGCGCGATCCTCTCTTACATCATGTGCAAGGGGATGAACCGTTCGATCATCAATGTCATCCTGGGCGGGTTCGGCGGCGAGGCTGCTGCCGCCGGCGGTCCGGCCGGTGCCCGCGATCGGACCGTCAAGTCGGGCAACGCCGAGGACGCTGCCTTTATCATGAAAAACGCATCCAAGGTGATCATCGTGCCGGGTTACGGCATGGCGGTGGCGCAGGCACAGCATTCCTTGCGGGAAATGGCCGACAAGCTGAAGGCCGAGGGCGTCGATGTGCGCTACGCCATCCATCCGGTGGCCGGCCGCATGCCGGGCCACATGAATGTGCTGCTGGCGGAAGCCAACGTGCCCTATGACGAAGTTTTCGAACTTGACGAGATCAATCCCGAATTCGGCACCGCCGACGTAGCCTTCGTGATCGGCGCCAACGACGTGACCAACCCGGCCGCCAAGACCGACCCTTCGAGCCCGATCTTCGGCATGCCGATCCTCGATGTCGAAAAGGCCAAGACGGTGCTGTTCATCAAGCGGTCGATGGCGCCCGGCTATGCCGGAGTCGACAATGAGCTGTTCTTTCGCGACAACACCATGATGCTGTTCGGCGACGCCAAGAAAGTGACCGAGGACATCGTCAAGGCGCTCGATTAGCATGACGCTGGCGGCGGTGCGCGCCGATCTGGCGGCAAGAGCCCCGGATCTGGTGGTTGAGGAATGGACGGTGAGCACTGCCACGGTCGCCGAGGCCGCAGCGGTGCATGGCGTGGCGCCCGGCCGCATCGCCAAGACGCTGAGCCTGCGGGTGGGGGACAAGGTGTTGCTGCTGGTGGCCAGCGGCGACGCCCGGCTTGACAATCGGAAACTCAAGGCGGCGTTCGGCGCCAAAGCCACGATGCTGGAAAGGGCGGAGGTCGAGGCGCTGACCGGTCATCCGGTCGGCGGCGTCTGCCCGTTCGGCCTGGCAAATCCGCTGCCGGTCTATTGCGATCGGTCACTGCAAGCCTTCGACCAGGTGATCCCGGCCGCGGGCGCCGTCAACAGCTCGCTCCGCATCGCGCCGGACCGGCTGGCGACGCTGACCGGGGCGGCCTGGGTCGATGTCTGCCAGGATATGCCGTGAAGCCGGGTTAGCCGCCGACCCGCCGCTGCAGATGCTCGGGATAGCGGGCGCCTTGCACGGTAATTCGGCTTAGCGCGCTGTCGATGTCGCCAAGGTCCGCGGCGGTGAGTTCGATACCGGCCGCGCCAAGGTTCTCGTCCAGGCGGTGCAGTTTCGTGGTGCCCGGAATCGGAACGATCCAGGGCTTTTGCGCCAGCAGCCAGGCCAGCGCTATCTGGGCCGGCGTTGCCTGCTTCTGCGCGGCGATCCGGCCCAGCAGATCGACCAGCACATGGTTCGCCTTGCGTGCCGCCGGCGTGAACCTTGGAATGCCATTGCGGAAATCGTCGCTGGCGAATTGGGTATGGTCGCTGATCGCGCCGGTCAGGAAGCCCCGGCCCAAAGGGCTGAACGGAACGAAGCCGATGCCGAGTTCCTCGAGCGCGGGCAGGATTTCGGCTTCCGGCTCCCGCCACCATAACGAATATTCGCTCTGCAACGCCGTTACCGGCTGGACCGCATGGGCGCGGCGGATGGTTTGCACACCCGCCTCGGATAGACCGAAATGTTTCACTTTGCCTTCACCAATCAGCGCCTTGACCGTGCCGGCGACCTCCTCGATCGGGACGTCGGGGTCGGTTCGGTGCTGATAGAACAAGTCGATGCGGTCGGTCTTCAACCGCTTGAGCGAGGCTTCGGCTACGTCACGGATGTGCCGCGGCCGGCTGTCCAATCCCAGATCGGCCTTGCCGTCCTTAAAGCCGAACTTGGTGGCGATCACCACCTGGTCGCGGACGGGGGCCAAGGCTTCGCCGACCAGTTGCTCGTTGGTGAAGGGGCCGTAGGCCTCGGCGGTGTCAAACAAGGTGATGCCGCGCTCTACCGCCGTCCGGATCAGGGCAATCGCCGCCTTTTTCTCCGGCGCCGGGCCATAGGCGAAACTTAAACCCATGCAGCCGAGCCCGAGCGGAGAGACTTCGAGCTTGCTGTTTCCCAGTGTGCGCTTCTGCATGTCTGAAATCCTGTCTGGCGCAAGCGGCGGGAGCTGTCCCGAAGCAATACTCCCAGGTGATCCTCGCTGGATGCCCCTCTCTTTTATCTCAAGTGCCGGCAATTGGCATCTTGAATTCTAGCGGAACGCGGAACGGCATCGGTCCGTCAGAGGGACAGGCTGTGGTACGATCATGGCGATCGGTTTCCATGATTTTATCCTTGAGGTCATCCCTGTGATGGATTGGCGATCTTCATCCCGGCGCTCCGCGATTATCGCGGCATGCTGCCTGGCGTCGGCTGCGGTCAAGGCGGCGGATGGGTGGAGCGACAGTTTTACCGGGCGCCTTGGCGCCCTGGCGCTGCTCCAGACCCTCAATGGGGAAATATTGGCGAGTTCCAGTGCGACACGCACGCTCGAGCAATGGTGCGCGGCTCATCATTTGTCCGGCACGGCGCCAGCCAGGATCATTGCGCAGCGGGTCGCGACGGAGGGCAAGGCGGCCAGTCCCGATCAGCTGCAGCGTCTGCAGCTATCCGCCGACGAACCTGTGAAATACCGCCATGTCCGCCTGCTGTGCGGCGATGCGGTGCTGTCCGAGGCCGATAATTGGTATGTGCCGGGTCGATTGACCGCGGCCATGAATGATTTGCTCGACCATGGCGATACCCCGTTCGGCAAGGTGGTGCAGGCTCTGTCGCCTTTTCGCAGGACCTTCTTCGCCACCCTGCTGTGGCACCCGCTTGCCGACGGGTGGGAAATGCAGCCGGGCCAGCAGGACGGCAGCGAGGAGCGGACGGCGATGCCGGACGTCCTGTTCGAGCATCGTGCCGTGTTATACAGCAAGGATAATCTGCCCTTTGCCGAAGTTGACGAACGATATCAACGCGGACTGTTAGGATTTCCGCCGCCGCAACAGCGATGAAGATTGGAATTTTCGACTCTTCCCCCCTCAGGGGAGGATCGGATCGCGTGCCAGACTGCCGTCCGGGCGTTTATAGGGCAGCAATCCGGTGCGGAAGCTTTGCGTCATGTGGCGCGCCCGCTTGACGGCACGTTCGGCCAGCGCCGGCGGCAAAGCCTGGCATGCGGCCTGTTCCCAAAGTGCGAGCCAATGGCTGAAATGCGCCTCCGTCAAAGGCAGGCGCATATGTGCGGCGAAGGCGTTATTGCCATAGCGGCCGCTGCCCAGCAAGGCGGTCGACCAGAAGTCCCGCATCACCTGCAGGTGGTGGTCCCAGTCATGTATTTGTTCGGAAAAGACCGGTCCTATCACCGGGTCGTCATGCACCAGGCTATAGAACAGCCGCACCACTTCGGCGATCTGTTCTTCGGTGCCGGCCGCGTCGCCGGGGACGGTTTTGCTTTCACAAGGGTCTGAATTCATCGCATTTATCCCAGCGGTCGGTCTGGGAGCAAGGGGCGCGTAATCAGAAACCTTCGCGCTCCAGGCGCTTGCGCTCAAGTTTGCGGGCACGCCGAACGGCTTCCGCCTGTTCGCGGGCGCGCTTTTCCGAAGGCTTTTCGTAGTTGCGCCGAAGCTTCATTTCGCGGAAAACACCCTCACGCTGCATCTTTTTCTTGAGGGCCTTCAGCGCCTGATCGACATTGTTGTCACGAACGAGAACCTGCACGTTGCGCCACCGCTCCTTTCGGGAACAAAAAAACCTGCGGGCAGAACCTCGGTCCTCCCGGCGGAGCTGTTCTCTATCACAGCTTCCGTTGGAATGGAAGAATGGTTTAAAAAGGGAGGATCATGGCAATTTTGACCATCGCGCGTATGGGACACCCAATTCTGGCGCGCGCCGCCGCGCCGATCCTCGACCCGCGCGATCCCGCCTTGGCAAGCTTGGCCACCGACATGGTGGAAACCATGGTCGCCGCCCAAGGCATCGGTCTGGCGGCGCCACAAATACGGGTCGGGCTGCAGCTCGTGCTGTTCTCGGTGCCAGCGTCGCGTATGGAGGACGGAAGCGGCGTGGCCCTGACCTGGCTGGTCAATCCCGAGATCACCCCCTTGTCCGATTTGACCGAGGAGGCTTACGAGGGCTGCCTGTCGCTGCCGGGCCTGACCGGGCGGGTGCCGCGCTGGTCGCACATATATTATCGTGGCCTCGATCTCCAGGGACGCGTGATCGAGCGCGAGGCCACCGGGTTTCACGCCCGCGTGGTACAGCATGAATGCGACCATCTGTGGGGACGGCTTTACCCTTCGCGCATGGCCGACATTGGCAGTCTGGCCTATTGTGAAGAACTGACGGACGGAGAGGGCGAGCCATGAAGGATCCGATGCAGGATGTCAAAGACCGTCTGGTGCTGGCGGCGCTTTCCGAAGTCGCTTTCGAAGGCTGGAGTCCCAAGCTGCTGGCCGACACGGCGCGCCGGCTGGGGCTGGACGCCACACTCGGCGAGCGGGCATTTCCAGCGGGTCCCCTGGCAGCGGTACAGCATTTCATCGATCTGGCCGATCGCCGCCTGACCGCCGATGCCGAAGGGGGGGAAATGCCTGCAAATTCGATAGGCGCGCGAATCACCTGGCTGGTGCGGCAGCGCATCGAGCCCTGGGCGGAACATCGCGAAGCGGTCAGCCGCGCGGTAAGCTTGCTGTCGCTGCATCCTGGCAAAGCGTCGCTGGCAGCCTGGCGGACCGCCGATCTGATCTGGTATCTGGCCGGCGACCAGACCGCCGATTTCAGCTATTACAGCAAGCGCGCCAGCCTGGCGGCGGTCTATTCCGCTACCTTGTTGAGCTGGCTGGCGGACAGTTCGGAGGGGGCTGCCGCCAGCTGGGCGTTTCTTGACCGCCGTACCAAAAATCTTGCTTCCGTGCCGAAAATGATTCAGGCGGTCAAACGCCGCGTGCAGTCGTTCGGCAAGCCGATGGAGAGCCTGCTGGCCGCGGCGCGCCGGCAAGGCGCGGCAGCACGACATTTCGGTATCCGCGACTGACGGTTCAAACCAGATCAACCCCCCGATTTTGGCCGAAGCCGGGTCACATGTCCCATTTTTCGGCCGGGGCGGGCTTCCGATTTACCGTAAAGATGGAGCATCGCGCCCGGCTCCGCGAGGTATTCCGGCCAGCGCGCCGCTTCGTCGCCGATCAGGTTGGTCATCACCGCGTCGGCGAAGCGATCGGCGCGGCCGAGCGGCAGACCGCACACGGCGCGCACGAACTGCTCGAATTGGTCGGTGTAGCAGGCATTCATGGTCCAATGGCCGGAATTGTGCGGGCGTGGTGCCATTTCATTGACCAGCAGGCGGCCATCCCGGGTTACGAACAGTTCGATTGCCAGCAATCCGACCAGACTCAAGCTGTTGGCCGCTTGCCGCGCCAGCGCCTGCGCTTCAGTGCGGAGTGCCGCGGCAATCGGCGCCGGCGCAAGGGTGACGTCGAGGATATGGTGGCGATGTCGATTCTCCACCACATCGAAACAGGCCATGCTGCCGTCGACGCCGCGCGCCACCAGCACCGAAGCCTCCAAGGCGAAATCCACGAAGCCTTCCAGGATCGCCGGACCGCCTTGCATGGCGGCCCAGGCATCGTCGAGGTCGCTGTCCGGGTCGATTTTGACCTGACCCTTGCCGTCATAGCCGAAGCGGCAGGTCTTCAGCACGGCAGGTCGCCCCACTGCGTTCAGCGCCGATTCCAACCCGTTGCGGTCGGAAACGGCCCGCCAGGGGGCGGTGGCGGCGCCCAGCTTATGGAAAAACCGTTTTTCGGCCACCCGTTCCTGGGCGGTTTCCAGCACCGTCCAATCCGGCCGCACCGGCACCAGCTCGGCCAGCCGGCGCACGCCTTCAGCCGGGATATTTTCGAATTCGAAGGTGACCAGATCGACTTGGCTGGCGAAGGCGGTGAGGGCGCCGACATCGTCATAGGCGGCGCAGCTATGCGCGGCCGCCACCCTGAAGGCAGGACTGTCGGGATCAGGGCTGAAGATATGGCAGTCGATGCCGAGCCTGGCTGCTGCCAATGCCGTCATGCGGCCCAGTTGCCCGCCGCCGATGATTCCGAGACGGCCGCCCGGTCCGATCCGCGCCTGTTCACTCGACATCGGCGCTTTGGTCACGCGGTTCAGCGTCGACCGCGTCCGATTGCCGCGTTCGCCAGGCCTGCAGCCGCAGCGCCAGTGGAGCATCGTTCAAGGCCAGCACGGAAGCGGCGAGCAGGGCCGCGTTGATCGCGCCCGCCTTGCCGATCGCCAGTGTGCCGACCGGGACGCCGGCCGGCATCTGCACGATCGATAGCAGACTGTCGAGCCCCGAGAGCATTCTGCTTTCCACCGGCACGCCGAACACCGGGAGCCAAGTCAGCGAAGCCACCATTCCAGGCAGATGGGCGGCGCCGCCGGCCCCGGCGATAATGACCTTGAGTCCGCGCTCGGTGGCCGCACCGGCATAGTCAAACAGCCGTCGCGGCGTGCGGTGCGCCGAGATGATTCGCTTTTCATAGCCGATGGCGAGACCGTCCAAAAGGTCGGCGGCATGGCGCAGCGTGGACCAATCGGACTGGCTGCCCATGATGATGCCGATCTGGATGGCCAACGCGCTTATCCATCTGTGGGCGGGAGGGAGGCATTATAGGCAGGGGTGCGCGTTGAAAACAAACCTTAACCATTTGCAACATACCCTGGAATTGCTTTAATTGACTGGGCGAGACGCGCGTTATGGTAGAGCAGATCGATCCCGGCGCTGCCATTCCGCCGGCTCCGGCGACGGCCAGTCAGCCAGGTCCGGGCGGACGCCAGCCATCGGCCGACATCTTCGCCCGCCGGCCGCCGACCGTCGACATAGCCACTGTGCTGAGCATGCCCGAGACAGTGCTGCCGGCGGCCATCCAGGATTCCTTTCTGCAATTGGTGGAGGAGGTCGAGCGACTGCGCGAGGAACTCGAGCGGGTGAAATTGCATGAGCGCTATTTGCAACATGCCGCCGACCGCCATGTTACCTTGCCGGTCCTCAATCGCGGCGCCTTCATGCAAAGTCTGGCGCGTCTGCTGGAAACCTCGCAGCGCGAAGACTTGCCGGGCAGTCTGCTGATGCTGCATGTGGAAGGCGTCGAGGCTCTGAGGCGCGCCAGCGGCATGGCCGCCGGCGATCGCGCCTTGGCTCGGGTCGCCGAATTGGTGCTTGGTGAATTGCGGCAGACAGATCTGTTCGGTTATCTCGATGTCAGTGATTTTGCCGTGGCCCTGGCGGTGGCGACCACCGAGGGCGCCCAAGCAAAATTGGCGCAGATCGCGGCGGCTCTGAACACCGCCTTGGATGCCGGAGCCCCGGCAATCGAGTTGCCGATCATCCTTGGCATGGTGAGTTTTCAGCCCGGCGCAACAGCCGATCAGAGTCTTTCGGAGGCTGATAGCGACCGGCGCCATCGGCCAATCACGGCCCTGCTAAGGCTGGCGTCGCCCACGCCGTGACACTGACCTCAGGCGATAATATCGGGCACCAGCGCGCTCTCCAATTGCGCGATCTGGTCCTTGAGCGCCAGTTTGCGTTTTTTGAGTCTTTTGAGCTGCAGCTGATCGAAAGGCGCTTCTTCCGCCAGGCGTGCGATCACATCGTCGAGGTCGCGATGCTCGATTTTCAGATTCTCTAGCCGCCGTCGTAATTCTTCACTCTGGTAATCGATCATCAATCCTTGGCCCAAAAGGTTAGGAGACTCACGGCGATGATAACAGATCGCCGATCACACGGCGATGGTCGGTGGTCGCCTCGGACCTTGCCAACGGCTGACGCCGGAATAATCCAGACCGAACAGGTCGAGCACGCGGCCTACCGTGTGATCGACCATCTCGTCGAGGCTGGTCGGATTGCTATAAAAGGCGGGCACCGGCGGGGCAATCACGGCGCCCATTTCCGACAAGGCGGTCATGCTGCGCAGATGTCCGGTATGCAGCGGCGTTTCGCGCACCATCAATACCAGACGTCGCCTTTCCTTGAGGGTGACGTCGGCTGCGCGCGTCAAGAGGCTGCTGGTCACGCCGCTGGCGATCTCGGACATGCTGCGGATCGAGCAGGGCGCGATCACCATGCCTTGGCTGCGGAACGACCCGGAGGCGGGTGCTGCGGCGATATCGGTGACGGGATAGACGTGGTCGGCCAACTTGACCAGGTCGGCCCGCTTCAGCCGCGTTTCCGAGGCCAGCGTTATCTCCGCCGACGGACTGACCATCAGGTGGCTTTCGACCTTGAGTTCGCGCAAAGCTTGCAACAGCCGAATACCGTATATAACGCCGGATGCGCCGCTGATGCCAACCAGGAGAGGTAGATTCCGCATTTTTTTGCTGCTGACAATGGCAACCACGCGAGCCTAAAGTGGCCCAGCGAAGCAAAATTTCGACGGAGAAGTGTGATGAGACTTCTTGATCGTGTCGAGTCCCTAAAAGACAAACATGCTGCCTTGGAAGCTGCCTTGGACGCCGATTCCCGCCATCCGCAACTGGCGTCTGCGGCAATCGCCGAGATGAAGCGCAAGAAGTTGAAAATTAAAGACGAATTAGAACGTTTGACGTCCATGCAATAGTACCAGGCACCTGGCCTGCCGTCGTCCGGTGGTCAATTAGGGCCAAAGGGAACGCCATTTCGGTTTCCCGACCGGAATCGGGAAACCGGCATTGTCAGCAAATACGGTTCAGGGATTGGCGTTGCCGCTGTGAGTCGCCTTGGCGCCCGAGCTGGGTGGGTCGATGGCGGCCAACTGGCCGTGCAATTTCTGCAATCGGACATGCTGATCGGCCTTCAACTTCGCCAATTGCGCCTTCTGTTCAGCCTTCAGTTTGTCCCGTTGGTCCTTTTGCTGGGCATGCAGCTTGGTGAATTGTTCCTTGTGCTGCAGGCGCAATTTGTCGACTTCCTCTTTCATCGCCGCCTTGGCGCCAGAAGTGCGTTCGGCCTTGGCGGGTGCGCCGGGCGACGCGGCGGCCAGGGTTGGCGCGCTATTCAGCAGCAGCAGCGCGCCGAGGGAAACAAGCAATGTCTTCATCAGCATGATCGACCTCATTCCATTTTGGAGAAAAAGTTTCCAAAACGGAACATAGCGTGGTTTCCATGCCGCAGTCAACCGCCGGATGTGCGGAACGCGCGGCTTAGCCGCTCCAGAGGAGCGGTTTTGAAGTTCCGTCGCGCGTTTGCCCGAAGATCAGTACCTCGTCCGCTTCGAACGGCGGCGGCAGGGTTTGCCGGCGCCAAAAGCGCGAGCCGAGCCGCTCGGCCAGCGCGATCGAACGGCTGTTTTGCGGAGCGATGCAATGAATCAGTTCGGTCCAGCCGCATTGGCCGTACACCCAGTCGATGCAGGCTTTGGCGCCCTCGGTGGCGAGACCGCGACCCCAATTCTCCCTTGTCAACGCCCAACCGATCTCCGGACCCGGCCAGCCTTCCGGCTGCCAGGGACCCAGGCGGCCCAGCCAGGCACCACTGGCCTTGTCGATGACCGAGAACATCGAGAAGCCGCGCAAGGTCCAGGCGCCGATCATGGCGGCCATCGATCGCCACACCAGCGGCCGCGACTGGCAGCCGCCGAGATGGCGGGTGACGTCAGGGTCCTGCATCATCGCCGCCCAGGCTTCGAAATCGGCGGCGATCGGCGGTCGCAATAACAGACGGTCGGTTTCGAGCGTTACCGTCATTCGCGCCTTAGTACATAATTGACGATGATCCCCCACCGCCAGTCTTCCTTGAAGGCGGCGTCAAGACGGTCGCGCTGATAATCCTGTTCCACCCAGTCGAGAAAAGCGATTTTCCGCTGCCGGTCGGCGGCCAGATAGCTTTCGAAGAAAAAGTCGATGACCCCGGTCTTGGCCTGTCGTATATGGCCGAAGGCGGGGGACAATTGGCGGCGCATGGCGTCCTGCAGCGGAATCCCGGCTTGGGTGAACTGGTAGAGCGTGGCCATGAATCCGGCCCGGTCGGCGCCCGACTTGCAATGCAGCAGAACCGGATAATCGACGCGATCAAACAGAGCGACTGCCGCTTTCAAGGTTTCCCGGTCCAAAGGACTACGCGAGCGGATCGGGAAATCGACCAGGGTCAGGCCAAGAGTCTCGCAAGCCTCGCGTTCCAGGATATAGGAACCGCAATCCTCGCGGCGGCCGCGTAAATTGACGATGGTGCGGATGCCCTGACGCTTGGCCCAGCGCAGGTGACGCGGCGAAGGCTGGGCGCCACGCCAGACCTTGGCGTCGACCCGATGGATGTTGCAATAGAGATCACGAATGAACCCATGATCGACCAGCCACATATCGAAAAAGGCGCGAAGGCGTCGCAACGGTTTCAGTACGGGTGCCGGTGCTGCCAGATTTGGCAGATCGATGGGCAAGGAACGCGCTCCCAAGGTCATGGTTGGGGCACCATAATGATGTCGCGAGCAGGCTGCAATGCGCGGCTTTTGCCTGTGCGATTGCAAGCCCGCGCCGCGGGTGCCATTCTCGCCGCGCCGCGCCGCGTGGCATCGGGTGAGGAGGCCCGCCTTTGACCGAAGCCGGTTCCTGGTCGCTGATGCGTCGTCTGATCCGCGACTCTTTGAAACCCTATCGCCTGACCTTGCTGGCGGCGGCTCTGTGCATGGTGGTGGTGGCGGCCAGTTCGGCGGCGCCGATGGCATTGCTGCGCTATGTCGTCGACAATGTGTTCGTCGCCCGCCAGCGCCAATATCTGTGGCCGATCGGCGGCGCCGTTTTCGCCCTGTTCCTGATCAAGAGCGGCGCCAGTTATGTGCAGGAGGTTCTGCTCGCCGCGGTGGGTCAGCGAATCATTTCCGATACGCAGAACCGTCTGTTCGGTCATCTGCTTGATCAGGACGTGGCTTTGTTCCAAGGGACCAGCTCTGGTCATCTGGTGTCGCATTTCACCTATGACATCAATGCCATGCGCGATGCCGTGTCGACTGCCATGGTAGGCATCGGCCGCGACGCGCTGATGGTGCTGTTTCTGATCGGGCTGGCCTTCTACCAGGACTGGCGGCTGGCCACGGTCAGCCTGGTGGTGGCGCCCTTGTCGCTTTACCCGATCCAGCGGCTCAGCCGGCTCATGCGCAAAGTGGCGGGCGATACCCAGGTGCAGATGGGCGGCATGACCACCATTCTTGGGCAGGCGTTTCACGCGATCAGGGTGATCAAGGCCTATCGGCTGGAGGCCCTCGAGCAGCGCCAGGTCCGACGTTTCACCAGCAATCTCAACCGACTGGCCCTGCAGGCAGCCAAGGCCGGCGCCGCGGCGCAGCCGATCATCGACAGTTTCGGCGGATTGGCGATCGCCGCGGTGATCGTCTATGGCGGCACGCAGGTCATCAACGGCGTCACCACCCCCGGCGCGTTTTTTTCTTTCATCGGCGCCGTGCTGGCCGCTTACCAGCCGTTGCGATCGCTGTCCAAAGTCAATGTCTCGCTGCAGTCCGGTCTGGCCGCCGCGCATCGGGTGTTTACCCTGCTCGATTTGGTGCCAAGCCTGACCGATCCCGCCCATCCGGTAAGCTTGACACGCGCACCAGCCGAGATACGCTTCGACAAAGTGAGTTTTGCCTATGACGGCGGCCAGCCGGCCTTGTCGGACATCGATTTGCTGGCCCCGGCCGGGCGCATAACCGCTCTGGTCGGACCGTCGGGGGCCGGCAAAAGCACGGTCCTCAATCTGATCCCACGCTTCTATGATCCCAGCAGCGGCCGTGTCTCGATCAATGGCGTCGATTTACGCGCTTTGTCGCTGGCCGGCCTGCGCGATTGCATTGCGCTGGTCAGCCAGGAAGTTGTGCTGTTCGACGACACCATCTTGGACAATATCCGCTGCGGGCGCCTGTCAGCCTCCGATGACGAGGTGCGCCGCGCCGCGCAAGCGGCGGCGGCGCTGGAATTCATCGACAGTTTGCCGGATGGCTTCAACACGCTGGTCGGCGAACATGGCTTGCGCCTGTCGGGCGGACAGCGGCAGCGCGTGGCGATCGCAAGGGCTCTACTGAGGGACGCGCCGATTCTGTTGCTGGACGAAGCCACCAGCGCGCTCGACAGCGAATCGGAGCGGCATATCCAAGTTGCGCTGGCAGGTCTGATGCGGGGTCGGACCACCCTGGTGATCGCGCATCGCCTCTCGACTGTGCGCAACGCCGACCTCATTCATGTGTTCGCCAATGGCCGGATCCAGCAATCCGGCACGCATGACCAACTCTACCGCGAAGGCGGCCTTTACGCCCGGCTCTACGACATGCAGTTTGCCACTCTGGCAGCGCCGACCGGTCAATCGGCGTGACGCGCCGCCTGTGCCGTGTGCCCGCCGCGCGGCTGAGCGATCACCACCGCCTTCTCGAGATCGGGCTCGGAACAAAGCCCGAGCGTGACCGGGTTGCGCGGCTTTATGTTGGCGGTGTTCCAATGGCTGCGGTCGCGCACCTTGGCGATGGTGTCCTTGGTGGTGCCGATCAGCTTGCACAATTGCGCGTCGGACAGTTCGGGATGGTGCTTGACCAGCCAGGCTATTGCGTCGGGCTTGTCCTGTCGCTTCGAAACAGGCGTGTAGCGCGCGCCTTTGGTCTTGCCATGCGGGACGGTCTGTGTCGCCAGCAATCGCAATTGTACGGTCGGGTCAGCCTCGCCACGCTTGATCTCCTCGCGCGTCAGCTGGCCGTTGGCGATGGGATCCTGGCCGACGATGCCGATTGCGACTTCGCCATCGGCGATCGCTTGCACTTCCAACGGATGTACGCCGCAGAAATCGGCGATCTGTTCGAAGGTCAGAGTGGAATTTTCGACGAGCCAGACAACCGTCGCCTTGGGCATGAGCGGCAAGGCCATAAAACCTCCTAACGATGGAAACGCTGCCGGAACCGAGGCTAACCTCATTCGATTAGGCGGCCGCCGACAGATCTTTTTCTTATATAGCCGCGCGCTGTCGGCTTGGCAAATGAGCCAAGCCAAATAAATCAGGGGCAAAGCACGATTTTCCCGAAATGGTCGCCGCGTTCGAGCAATCGGTGCGCCTCTTCGGCAGAAGCGAGCGGCAAGGTCTGGAAAATCTGCGGCGCCACCCGGCCACTGTCGAGCAGCGGCCAGACCTGCTGGCGCAGTTGGCGCGCGATCTCGGCCTTGGCCGCCAGCGATTGCGGTCGCAGAGTCGAGCCGGTCAACACCAGCCGTTTTAGCATCACCGGCATGAAATTGAGCTCGATTTTGGCACCATGCAGGAAGGCGATGCTGACATGGCGGCCCCCCGTCGCCAGGCATTTGAGATTGCGCGGCAGATAATCGCCGCCGACCATGTCGAGGATGATGTCGACTCCCCGGCCCCCTGTAAGATCCAGCGTGACGGCGACAAAATCCTGGCTGCGATGGTCGATGGCGCGGTCGGCGCCCAGATTTTCGCAGGCGGCACATTTGTCGGGGCCGCCGGCGGTGACGAAAACCGTGGCACCGAACGCCTTGCCGAGCTGAATCGCCGTCGTGCCGATGCCGCTGCCGCCGCCATGCACCAGCAGACTCTGCCCGGCGGTGAGGCCGCCCGTCTGAAAGACGTTGTGCCATACCGTGAAGTAGGTCTCGGGTAGCGCGGCGGCCGCCACCGCATCGAAGCCGCGCGGAAAATTCAGGCACAAATCGGCCGCGGCGATGCAGAATTCGGCATAGCCGCCACCGGTGACCAGGGCGCAGACCGGCTGGCCAAGCGCCAGATCGGTCACGCCCGGGCCGAGCTGCGCGACGCTGCCGGCGACTTCCAGACCCGGCAGGTCGGAGGCGCCCGGCGGCGGCGGGTAAGCGCCGCTGCGCTGCACCAGATCGGGACGGTTGATGCCGGCCGCCGCGACGCGAATCATTACTTCGCCACGGCCCGGGGTCGGCAGCGGACGTTCGGTCAGGACCAGGCGGGAATCCGGTCCCGGCTGCAGAATTTCGATACAGCGCATGACCGCGGGCAAGGACATAAGTCAACTCGAACTTCAAAAACGCACCACTTATCTGATACGCTTGTTCGGCTGCAGGCAAGTGGGATGCAGGGGATCCGCCGGCCTGTTAAGGACATGCAAAAGGGGCCTTCGCTTGCGAAGGCCCCTTCGGCAGTTTCAGGGTACCGGGGAAAAAAGGTCAGGCAGCCTTGCGGTCAGCCTTGCCTTCTCCCTTGCTTTCCGCCTTGCGCTCGATCACTTTCGGCGCTTGGGCTAGGTCACTGGTGATCGCGATGGTACGAGGCTTCAGCGCCTCCGGGACCTCGCGGACCAGGTCGATATGGAGCAGACCATTGACCAACGCGGCATTTGCCACTTTGATATGATCGGCTAATTGAAAGCGCCGCTCGAACGGGCGGCCGGCGATGCCGCGATGCAGGAAGCTATGAACGGCTTCCTCTTTGGCAGTGCGGCCGGTCACGGTCAGAGTCTGGCTCTGCACGACGATTTCGAGGTCGCTTTCGGCAAAGCCGGCAACCGCCATGGTCACTCGGTAGCTGTCATCGGACAGCTTTTCGATATTATAGGGCGGGTAGGCGAAAGTCTGGTCTTCGACGCGCGACGCGCTATCCAACAGGCGGGAAAGATGGTCGAAGCCGACCGTAGAACGAAACAGCGGGGATAAATCCATAGTACGCATAACAACATCCTCCATCGAGCAATGTTCAACAAAGTCCCGGCGAGCCGCGATGAGCCTCGCCAATGACGCCCGGCCCCACATTGGGCGGCCTGACATGACAAGAGTTAGGTTTGCAGACCTTTCGTGCAAGAGGGAGAGGCAATAAAATTTGGGTGCAAATGTTTTTTTTGATCACAGGCTAGGAGAGCAAAGTTGCGGGCTGAAACGGCGATATTCAAGCGGACCTATGACGAGACCCTCGATCTGATCGTCGAAGCGAGAAACTACCTGACCTATATGCGGCCTCATTTCCACAGCCGCAAAACGGCGTCGCATGATCTTCGGACCAGTTGCGAGGCATTGCGGGTTACCTCGCGCCTGACCCAGGTGATGGCGTGGCTGATGATACAGCGCGCGCTGAGCGAGGGCGAGATCAGTGCCAACGAGGCCTGCGCCGAAAAGAACCGATTGTCCGGTCACGCCGTGTGCCTGGACGAAAGCACCAGCGACGATCCCTGCCTGCCCCCCGGCTTGCGCAGCCTGCTCGGTCGCAGCCTGCATCTCTACCAGCGCATTTCCCGCCTCGAACAGAGGGTCATCGGCCATGTCCTGCAATAGCGTCCAAGGTCGGCGCCCAAGTTTCATCGCGACGGAGCCTGGCGACGCCGTCAGAAACCCTCGCTTCGGCTCATTCCCGCCAATCCACTTGATACAAATGCACCGGTTCCTTGAAGCCCTTGAGCTCTTGGCCGCCGATCGAGGTGAAAGACAGGTTGCGGCCAGAAGCAAGCTCCTTGACGACATTGCTGCATAATATTTCGTCGGTATCGCAGCGCGCGCAGACCCGCGCTGCCAATTGCACGGTGGCACCGAACAGGTCCTGCTCTTCTTCGATCGGCTCGCCGGCATTGATGCCGATGCGGACATGCAGTTCCTGTTCCGGCCCTTGCCCGTTATAGGAGGCGATCGCGCGCTGTATGGCGACGGCAGCCTCGACGCCGCTGGCGGCGCTGGCGAACGAGGCCATGATGCCGTCGCCGGTATGCTTGATTTCCTTGCCGGAAAATTGCGTCAGAGCATTGCGCACGATGGAATTGTGACGCCGCACCACATGCTGCGCCGCATTGTCGCCTTGTGCCTGGGTCATGTCGGTCGAGCCCACCATATCGGTGAACATGACCGTCGTCACCCTGGATGACGCCGGAGCCGATTGAACCTGCGGCCGGTTCCAAAGTTCAAACAGCGGACCGATATTGTCGGTCAGGCCGTCCTGATCCGTCAGAAATGAGTCCATGGCGTTGCGGCCGGCAATGATCATCGGGATGTAGCGCTGTTCGCCGAGATAATCTTCGTATTTGTCGGCAAAAGCTTGCGCCGTCGCCGGTTTGACTCCCATAGCCTCGATGGCGTTCTTCAACATCAGACGCCGTTCCGAGGTCGGCAAATCGTTTTGCTGTCCGAACAGATCGATGGCGCCAGCCATCACCAAATCGACTCCGAACAGGTTATAGGCGTCGAGCGTCGGTCTGGTTTGGCGTACCGCGGCGATCAGCGTGTTGACGAAGCGGACGAAGACTTGATAATCGGATTCCGACGGCACCGGTTTCGTAACGGTTGCATGAGCGGCGTCGAGGTCCGCCGCCGCTGGCGCGTCATCCTCCTCGTCGAGCTCCGTGGCGGGGGGCAGCGCCTCCTCTTCGTCCTTCAGTGATTCCAGGTCGGCAGTGTCGCCCGTCGCGACCCGTGTCGGTTTGGGCTGTGGCGGCGGCGATGGCGGTCGGACGGGCCTGGGCGCGCTCGGGGTCCACAAACGAAAATCGAGCAATGAGGTCGACAATGGCAGCGCGACGGCGACAAAGGTGACGATGAAGGTCAGGAACAGGATCAGCGACTGCGTGGTCTCCGCCAGACTGCCAGCCACTGACTCCAGCCCTGAATTGGCCAGACCGGTGGCGGTGCCGGCCAGGGTCAGCGAGGCCCCTACCACCAGCAGGAACTTCGCCACCATGCCAATCGGCGTGGCGGGCGCGATGTCGGCTTTCTGTTTGACAATCTTGCCGGCAGCAGCGGCTGGTACCAACGGCGCCTCTGGCCGGCTGCGCTGGCTGGTGCCCTGGCTGACACGCGGCGGGCCCTTCGAGCGCAGCACCGGGTCGCCGCTATACAGCAGTGTTTCTTCCGAGTGGTTGTTGGCGGGATAGTAGGTTTCCCGAATCACTTTGGCGGGAATCTGCAAATTGCGCTCGACCGTTTTGGCGTCGGTCATGGCGATGTTGCGCTCGTTGCGTTCGTAGCGCGCATGTAAATTCCAGCGGTTGCCGCCGTCCAAGGTGTAAACTTCGTAATGTACCGACGGCGGACTTGGCGAGTTCATTTCATTGATTTCGACATTGCGAATCCTGTCCTTAGCCGACCAAAGGAAAGCGCCGATCAGCCAGGATGCGTGTCAAGGATACACCAAAAAATCCGAAACGAACAGGATTGGAAGCGAGCAGTTGCGGACAACGCTAGCCGGCCACCTTCTTATAATTGGTTAATATAATCCAATTATCATACAGAACGATCGCATCGCTGCCAAAGCAGATCGTCACAACACCGCTTCATTACTTTTTGACGCCGAAATTGGCAAATCTCTTATTGAATTTGGCCAATTGACCGCCAGTGTCGATCAGACGATGGACTCCGGTCCAGGCCGGATGCGATTTCGGGTCGATATCCAACCGTAATACGTCGCCCGCCTTGCCATAGGTCGAACGCGTCTTGAACTCGGTGCCATCGGTCATTACCACGGTAATCTCGTGGTAATCGGGGTGGATATCCTGCTTCATCGCCCGGCTCCAAAAAAGGAAGGGCGTATATAAACCGCCGCACCCTGCCCTGGCAACGGAAATTGTCCGCGGTCACCGTTTGAGGTTCGGCAAAAAGGCGGCCAGCAACCCCAGGATGGGCAGGAAACCACACAGCCTGTAGACGAAAGTGATGCTGCTGTGGTCGGCCAGCCAGCCCAGCCC
>Ga0302320_10007607_pt1 | contig 23812 bp, 16 predicted proteins | sample Bog_T0_3_FD_202130 | JGI IMG/M metagenome (GOLD analysis project Ga0302320, IMG submission 202130) | Peat permafrost microbial communities from Stordalen Mire near Abisko, Sweden - Bog_T0_3 | ecosystem: Environmental > Terrestrial > Soil > Wetlands > Peat | place: Sweden: Abisko, Stordalen Mire...
GCCGTGCAGGCTGCGGATCCGAAGTCTCTGAAAGATGTGAGTGCCAAGCTGCAGGGAAGACATCCATTGAGCGATGGGCGGCCTATTCTAGTAACTGCGGAATACGTGCCACCCGCTTCGGTCAATTCTGGCGCGCTTATCGCTGCGCTTGCGGAGAAGCGTGCCTTGCTCATGGAGTGGAACTCACGCGTGTATGTGGCCTATGGAGTCGGCTATGTGGAAACCGTGGACGCACAGTCTGGCGCGATCGCATACGCGATCCGCACAATCTTTCTGATCGATGCGCGCTTTCCCGATGATCGCCGAAAGGTCACTTTTAACCGCGAGACCGATGACTGGGGCAAGGTACAGGGAGTTCTGATGCTGAAGGCTTCGCCGCAGTAGCTGGAAGTTAACTTGAGTCCTGAGATGTAAGTTACATCCCACTTAGGCAGTATGGAATGCTTTTCGGGATTATAACTTATAACTTGACTTTTCCTGAAGGTGCGAGTAAGTATTCGCCTGTTGCTCCGTGAACATTCCGTAGGTATAGACGACTCATGGCTTAAGGTGAACAATGGGTGAACACATTATTGACGTCGTCACGGGCGCTTTTGTGGTCATCGTCGGCGTTGGCATCGCCGGTTTGATGGAAAATGGATTAGGCAAGGATGACCTCGCATTTCGGACTGATGCGGCTCAAACCGCCTCTCACCGCGATTCTCTTTATTGGGTCTGCTACGCGCTAGGCTTGATGATATTGGTTACTGTAATCCTGCGCTTTCTGTTAGGCAGCGACACCCATCTTCGGCATGCGTACGCGCGCGTCTCTACAAATCCCGTCAGCGTCGGGAACTTCATCGCAGACGTCTCCTTCCTGATGTTCTACGGAGCCTTTCTCACAGGGGCAGCCCTCTCAAACCTCGTCCGGACATTCATGGGTTGGCTGAGTCTCAGTGCTGGTGCGGGCGTAGCGTGGAGTGTAATAGCTTTAATCCGAGGCGAGCGCGACTTAGTGTTCTGGTGGCTAACCGTTAACGCCATCCAATTCCTTTTGACCTTCGGGCTCTATATCTGGGCCTGCCAGATCGATCAGGAAGTCGGCAAAGGCAGGCGGCAAGTTTTAGGGCTGTTGGGCATCGCGTGGGCATGGTACGCAATAATTTTCGGTTTTGATTTGCAGAAGATACTTAATTGGAAAACGTGACGGTCAGCGAGGGAGAGTTACTCAACTGCCACCACAAAGTCCGTACCCTCCCACCGATTTTCCAGAGGCCAATAGAAAGTAAATACAACCTGACTGCCCGCGTCCAACGATGCTGTCGGCAAATCGAGTATGTGGATTCCCAGACCTGTGTCTCGAGTATTGGTGTCCACGGCAGTCGTCCATCCGTCGATGCTCCAATGCACGAGCGCCGGCGTCAGCAGCACAAGGCGCAGCTTTTTGTTGCGCGGGATGGACCGGGCTTTGTTGTTGAACCTCCATCCAAAGACTTGCCGCACTGGCTTCTCCACCAAATAACGCTGTACCGTTTGCGGGCACTGATCGAAGATCTTTCCGTCGCGCATGGACCGCCGCAACTTTATGTATTCCGCGTGCGCCCACACCAGCGGGCAAGCCGATCCTGTAGGCTTGCCTTTGAAAAGCTCCAGCGCTGGAATGTCATCGGCATCCCACACTTGTTCGGAAAGCAATCGGCTGTGGCCAGAGGTACAGTTCTCCATCATCGTCAAAAGCGCATCTGCCTCTTGATTCCGTCCGGCGGCTAGTTCGTAGTGGGCACGTTCTCCCGCCAAGAGCGGCCACGGACGACCAATCCCTGTGCCGTTGAAAGGCGAACCGTCTTTGTGCTCGCCATAGCCATCGCCGTTATAACGGTACCAGCATGGCCCCTGGGGCAAATCTGCGCGCAGCAACGCGTCGATCACGCGAATCGTATTCAGAATGCGGGGATCGTCGGGAGCACGCAATCCAAACCGTACCAGCGCCAGCGCGTCCGGACTAACCAGTTGAAAAGCTACCTGCGAGCTTTCTCCCGGCGGCTTGTTCTTGATGGGAACAAAACCCTGGGTCGGCGATGCGGCTCCATCAATGTCTGGCGGCGCGATGCGGACGTAATATCCCTCTACCCCGATCTGCTGCGCCAGATCTCCGCCCGTGGCATAGGTCCAGCGCTCGATATTGTCATTCCAAGCGTCCGCCGCATCGCGCAGAGTAGAGACCGCATCGCTGTGTCCGGTGAGTTCGGCGATGTCGGCCGCGGCCAGGAGCGCGGAAATTTCCGCCGCCAGCGTAAACGGAGAATAGCCCGCGTCCTCTTCCCAACGGTCTTGCTGCGTGACCGGACCGTTGCGCAGAATAAAGCTGGCGGCCTTGCGTACCATCGGCCAGTAGCGATCGAGTTTGCCCAAACCCTCGGCCGACTCGCGTCGCAGCAAATCGAGAAGCAGAATAGGAAATGCGGTCTCATCCATCTGGACGCCGCCCCAGTATGGTTCGCCGTCAATCCACAAGTTTTGCGCCCAGTTTCCCGCAGCTTCCTGTGTGGATTCCAGATAGTGGAGCACTCTGACGGCATCTTCGACGGCGCCGGCGGCCAGCAACGCCCCGGCCGTTTCCACCAAATCGCGGGGCCAGATCAGGTGATAGCCCCCCAAGTCTTCATCGCCCTTATTGAATCCCCAGGGGATCGAAAGGCTGGCAATAATTCCACCCAGAAAATCCTTGGACTCATGCGTTCGCAGCGCGGCTGTCGATGAGCGGTAAAGATCGTAAGGGCGCTCCGGTTCGTCCAGTTTCAGCAGCGTATCTTGCCAGTTCTTCCAGTGAAAGACGTAATGCTGGCGAAGTTCGGCATAATCTTCGAGCAGGCTCGATCGCACTTGCTGGCCCGCTTCGCTCCAGCGCGCGCCAAATCCCAGGGCCAACACGAATTCTCCATTGCAGGTTGCCAGGTCGATTTCCCCGGTGCAGGCGAGGTTCCCGTCTTCCGCGCGCTGGTATTCCCATTCCATTTGAAAATGAGCCGACAAATCCTGCCAGCCGTCGGACGTGCCTACGAATCCGACCGACATTTTTTTCCACGGTGCGGAAGATCCCAGGGCGAGCGCCGCGCCACCATGCTTCGCAAAAAACATCGGCACGCCTTTGTAATCGCTTACCCAGCCCGTGTTGCCGTAACCGCAGTTGGCCAGATGCGGCGAGAGCAACACGTAAAGATGAAAGTCCGATAGCTTTCCCTGCAGCGGCTCAAAACGTACCTTTTGCAGCACCACGTTGCGGTCCGGATCGGTGAAGACTTCTTTGTGAATCCGGTAGCGGCCGTTGATCTCTGTATTCGTCAATTCGTAGAAAGGAACTCCCGGCTCGAACGGTTTGTTTTCAAAAGTGCAGTGGCGCTTCTCTTCGGAAAAAAAGTCTTGGCCGTTGGTGACCAGGAAGCCCAGATCGCGAGTGCAGGCCTGATCGACGCGAGGGAAGTAAACTTCGTTAAGAATGCCATGGCTTAAAGTGAACCAGACTTTGCTGTGTTGATTCAGCGCCGTTCCAACTCCGGTTTTTGCACTTGAGGTCCAGCGCGGCGGAATCCCGGGGCCACCGGGGGCAATACGGACGGCGGAATTACGGTTAGAATCGCTCATGAGATTTTGGATTCAGATCGCGCCAACTGCTCAGGGCCGGAGTCCGAATGGGAATTCTACAGTTCTCCGGCTCCAGAATGGGATAGACGGACCACCAGTTAGTTGCATCCAAGCAACCTGTGGAGAAAGTAATCTTGCATTGTTTTAGAAAGTCGCGATAATAATGCCACTTAAGCGCACGCCATGATGGGACTCTTCAAATTCCGCAAAGTTGCAATCGCCGCTATGCTAGCAGCCATTGCGCTGGGGGGAGTGCGCGCGGCGGTTGCCGCTGCCCCCGACACGCCAGTCACGGCCCTCGATCGCGGATTCGCCGGCCTTTACAATCTGGATTTCACCGGGGCCGAAAAAGATTTTTCATCGTGGGAGGCGCAGCATCCGGATGATCCCGTAGGTCCGGTCAGTGAGGCTGCCGGATACCTTTTCTCCGAATTCAATCGCCTCGGCGTGCTTGAAGGCCAGTTCTACGACAGCGATGAATCATTTCTTTCGAGATCCAAACTCAGTCCCGACCCAGCCATCCACAGCCGTTTTCAATCCGCTCTCGACCGTTCCGAGCAACTCGCGCACAGTCGCCTGAACAAAGATCCCAAGGACCGAGACGCTCTTTTTGCCTTGACCCTCGCCTCCGGATTGCAAGCCGATTATGCGGCCTTGATCGAGAAAAGAAATTTAGCTTCGCTGCATTACACCAAAGACGCCTCCACCTGGGCGCAGCAACTGCTCGCGATTTGCAATGACTGTTCTGACGTGCTGGTGGCTACGGGGTTCAGCAAGTACATCATCGGAAGCCTCAATGCGCCGACGCGCTGGCTGCTGCGCATGGGCGGACTGCCTGGAGATAAACAAGGGGGCATCGCGGACCTGCAGACTACGGCTCAGAACGGCCATTATCTGAAGCCCTTTGCACGCATTCTTCTAGCAATCGCGTATGTGCGTGACAAAAACAAGACCCGCGCCCTCGAACTACTCGTGGCGCTGCGCAGCCAGTTTCCTGGCAACACGCTGTTTCCCCGTGAAATTGCGCGACTGCAGCCCTCAGTGACGAAGTAGGCCATTCTTGGGCGGCTACCAAGGTATGAGGAACGAACCCCTGGAGTCGTGCGCCCTCAGTTAACTCCTGTCCTTGGCGGTTGACGATTTGCCCCATTCATCAGAAATTCATTCCGTCGTAACCGTCCTGTAACATGGCCTCTACAGACTGAAGACATCTAATCTGAGGAGGAACTATCGAGTGACACGCAGACTGATGCAGCTCTTGTTGTGCGCTGTTGTAACCTTGCCCGCGATGGCGCAAACCACGCTCAACGGAGCTGGCGCCACGTTTCCCAACCCGGTTTATTCGAAGTGGTTTAGCGAGTACGCCAAGTCGCACTCCGGCGTTCAAGTCAACTATCAGTCGATTGGCAGCGGCGGCGGCATCCGCCAGGTCACAGAAGGTACAGTCGATTTTGGCGCCAGCGACATGCCCATGACCGACGCTCAACTCAGCGAAGCAGAGGGCAAGCTCAAGACCAAGATCCTTAACCTTCCCACCGTGCTGGGGGCGGTGGTTCCCGCCTACAACATTCCCGGAGTTTCCGGAGAAGTGAAGTTTACTCCCGATGCGCTTGCCGGAATTTTTCTCGGCAAGATCACTAAGTGGAACGATAAAGCCATCACCAGCGTGAATTCGGGTATGAACTTTCCCGACAAGGACATCATCGTGGTTCACCGCTCCGATGGCAGCGGCACCACATTCATATGGACCGACTATCTTTCGAAAGTCAGTTCTGACTGGAAAAACCAAGTGGGCAGCAACACTTCGGTGAAGTGGCCGATCGGGCTTGGCGGCAAGGGAAATGAAGGCGTCGCCGGATTGATTCGGCAAATGCAGGGTGCGATTGGCTACGTGGAGTTGATTTATGCGGTGCAGAACAATATCGGTTACGGCAGCGTGCGAAATTCTTCTGGAGCTTTTCTGAAAGCATCGCTCGAAGGCGTGACCGCCGCCGCCGCTTCCGCTCCGAAAATGCCAGCGGATTTCCGCGTCTCCATCACGGACGCGCCCGGCAAAGATGCTTATCCGATTTCCAGTTTCACCTGGCTGTTGGTTCCACAGCAATCCAAGGATCCGGCCAAAGGGAAGATTATCAATGATTTCTTGAACTGGATGGTGACCGACGGGCAGAAGATGACAAACGCTCTTTCCTATGCTTCTTTGCCCGACAATGTCGTCCAGAAGGAAAAAGACGCAATCAAAACTGTAAAGTAAGCACCTCAGATCGCTGATCCCACCGGCGCATTCGGAAAATTCGAGTGCGCCGAGTTTTTTCCCATCCAAAGCTGCAGGCCGTGCCTGCTTCGCTTTCGGCCACTCAGCGCCAAACTGCCGGGATGCTTTATACTATGCATTCGCAGCTTCCGGTCTGAAGTTTTTGCTACGGCCGGATGAAAGTATGACCCTCGCAGATGGCTCGCATTTCGCTGGACAATCCCCAGTATTATCTCAACCGCGATACCTCCTGGGTCGCGTTCAACAGCCGCGTGCTCGAAGAGGCCGAGGACGAAGGTAACCCGCTGCTCGAGCGGCTGAAGTTTCTCGCCATCTCGGCCAGCAACCTCGACGAGTTCTTCGAAATCCGCGTCGCTTCCATGATGCAGCAAATCGAGGATGGCTACAACGAAGCCGGTCCCGATGGAATCACTCTGGCTGAAAAACGCGAGATACTTTCTCGCCTCACCCATAAGTTCGTTGACCAACAGTATGAATGTTGGAACGACCTGCGTCCCGCGCTGGCGGAACAGGGAATTCGCGTCTTGTCTCTGCACGAGCTCGGCGCCGAAGCTCGCCGCTTTGTCGACAATTATTGCGAGAAAGAATTGGATCCGCTGCTCACCCCGGTGACCGTGGATCCCACGCACCCTTTTCCCCGGGTCATCAACAAGGCACTGTGCCTCGGCTTTTTGTTGCGGCGCAGACGCCGTTCCGCGCTCACTTACACGGGCGTAGTTTCCGTGCCTCGCGCTCTGCCGCGCCTGGTCCGTTTGCCCTCCGAGACTACCGCGGATTTTATTTTTCTGGCGGACCTGGTCGCGCATCACGCGCAGAATATGTATCACGGCTACGATATTGTTTCGTCCGCGCCCTTCCGCGTCACCCGCAACAGCAATCTGTATCTGCAAGAGGAAGAAGCGCGCAATCTGCTCGAATCCGTGCGCGCCGAATTGCACAACCGCCGCAAAGGCGATGCGGTTCGCATGGAAATTGAAGCCGACGCCGATCCCGAAATCATCGACCGGCTGCGAACTGTTTTTGAACTCGACCCCTGGCAGGTCTTTCCGGTCAACGGACCGGTCAATCTTTCCCGGCTGTTCAATGTCTACGATCAGGTGCAGCGCCCGGATCTGAAGTATCGGCCATTTGCGCCCCGCGAGCTGCGGCTGACGGCCAAGTCGCAGAATCTTTTCGAAGAGTTGCGCCGTCACGACGTGCTGCTGCACCACCCCTACGACTCCTACGACGCGGTTGTCTCATTTATCGAATCGGCGGCGGAAGACGATCAGGTGCTATCGATCAAGCAAACTTTGTACCGCACCAATGAGCATTCGGCCATCGTTCCCTCGCTGATGGACGCGGCTTCCCGCAAAGAAGTCACCGCCGTGGTTGAGCTCAAGGCGCGTTTTGATGAAGCCCATAACATCCGTTGGGCGCGCGAAATGGAAGACGCCGGCGTACAGGTGTTTCACGGTTTGGTTGGCCTGAAGACGCACTGCAAACTTTCGTTGCTGGTGCGACGGGATCCCGATGGCGTTCGCAGCTACGCGCACATCGGAACCGGCAACTACAATGCCGCCACGGCGCGCATCTATACCGACCTGAGTTTGTTCACGGCGAATCCGGAGATCACGCGCGCGGTGCACGACGTGTTTAGTTTCCTCACCGCTTATGCGGAGAATCCAAGTTACGATCCGTTATTGGTGGCTCCTCTCGATCTCGCGGAGAAATTAATCGCCCTGATCGACCGCGAAGCCGATCACGCTCGCCAGGGCCGTCCGGGACGCATCATCGCGAAAATGAATGCTCTGCTGGATAAAAACATGATTCAGGCGCTGTATCGCGCTTCGCAAGCCGGAGTCGAGATTGATCTCATTGTGCGCGGCATTTGCGCTCTGCGCCCTGGGGTGCGCGGGTTGAGTGACCACATCCGAGTGCGCAGCATCGTGGGACGCTTCCTCGAGCATAGCCGCATTTATTATTTCGGCAACGGCGAGGATGAAGAAATTTATATTGGCAGCGCCGACTTAATGCCGCGCAACCTCTACGAGCGCGTCGAAGTCTTAGTGCCTTTGCGCGACGAATTTTTGCGCCAGCGCGTCCACAATGAAATTCTCGATGCCTACCTCGCCGACAATCGCAAAGCTCGCATCTTGCTCCGCGACGCCAGCTACATTCGCGCCTGGCAGCCCCTTCACGGCAAACGCAACCGCCGGCCACCCACCGGCGCGGCAGCTTTTAGTTCGCAGGATTTTCTTATCGCCGTAGCTGAAGGCAAGCAGCCTGCCGGGGCAATTCCGCAACTTCCCACACGCAGGCGTAGAACTTCGGTCACCCGAACACGATAACTTCTCATGATTATTTATTTTTTACGACACGCCAGCGCCGGTGAGCACTTCATCAATCCCAAGAAGGACGAAAAGCGCGGCCTCGACCAGGAAGGCATCGAGCAGTGCGGATACGTAGGTCGGGCCCTTGCAGCCGTCGAAGCGCATGTGGATTGTGTGATTTCGAGCCCGCTCAAACGCGCCACGCAAACCGCTTCGCTGGTCGGAAATGAAATGGGTTATGAAGGCAAGCTGCTGATGGAACCGGCGCTTCGTCCCGAAGCCAGCTTCGCGGACTTCCGCCGAATGCTGGAAAAATACTCGAAACAAGAATCGGCGATGGTGGTCGGGCACAATCCCAATCTCAGCCAGTTCCTGGGCACCGTGATCAGTGAATCAGGTTGCGAAGCTTCCATTGACCTAAAAAAAGGAGCCGTAGCTCGCGTCGAAATGCGGCGCAACTCTGGCACTCTGCACTGGTGCCTGACTCCGAAAATTCTGCGCACGCTCTATACGGCCGCGCTGGAAAGTTCCCGTCCGAATACTTCGCGGAAGTAAGCCGCGTCTTTTTCAATCGCCCACAGTTCCAGGTCCACGCCCATGCGCCGGCGCGGAACCAGCGTCAGGTGTACTCCCGCAGCGTGTATTCTTGCGCGGACTTTCTCCACGGCCCGGCTGCGGCCCAGGTTGAGAGCTCGCGCCAGTCGCAACAGCATAATGGCTTTCTGCACTCCGGGCCGGTCGGCCGGGTCGATCGCTTTCATGGGCGCTTCCTCCAGCGATGGCCGCGATTTTCCCAAGTAGCGCGCAATGGCGGCAATTATGCGGCGTTGCTGCGGTGTATAGCCGAGGATTTCAGAATTCGCAATGATGTAATACGTATGCCGGTGGTGCGCGTTGCGATTGACGTAATCTCCCACTTCGTAGAGCATGGCCGCAGCCGAGAGCCATTCGCGAAACTCCGGCGCGAGTCCATGCACGGAGCGCAGCGCCGAAAATAAAAACATCGCAGAGTCGCGCACATTAAGCGCGTGCTTCATGTCCACGCGATAGTGAGCCACCGCGCGCGTAATCGATTCCCACCGCTCCGACTCAATCTGTCGACCCGACCGGGTGCTGCGATCGTGTTCCGCGGCCATCTGCGCCAGCAATCCATCGCGCAAACCCAGCGGCGAATAGCGGAAGCCTTTCAAGTGAAAACGATCCAGCAATTCGTGATAGACCATCGCTCCGGCAATAATGATTTCCGCCCGCCGCGGACCGATGCCTTCAATCTGCCTGCGCTCTTCCACCGGCAGCCGCGACAACTGCCTGGCGATCCGGCTCATCTCCGCGGCCGAGACAATCGCGCGCTGGGTTCCGTTTCTCTTGCGCAAACGGCTGGCCGCCGCCGCCAGCGCAGCCGCGGTTCCAGAGGTCGCAATCACGCTCTTGACCTTCCCCGCCACCACGCGCGCCGCCACCCGGTTCGCTTCCCGCGCCACGAATCCTTGCAGACGTTTGAGCTCACCCTTGCGCGGCGGATCGTGACGCAAAAATTCGTCGCTCAACCGTACCGCTCCAAGCGGCAAACTCACCGTGTCGCGAATCTGCCCGCGGCTTGAGATAGTAAGCTCGCAACTTCCGCCTCCAAGATCCATCATCAACGCCGGTGAACTATCGATGCGAAGGTTGGAAACCAGTCCCAAATGGATCAGGCGCGCTTCTTCCAACCCGGAAATAATTTCGACTTTCCATCCCGTCGCCGAACGCACCCACTCCAGAAATGCCAGTGAGTTGCGGGCGTCTCGCAAGGCGGCTGTCGCTACAACTCGCACCGGATCGGTGACCACTTGCTGGGTAGCGCGGTGAAAACGGCGCAGGACCTTCACCGTTTCCGCCATCGACTCGGGAGTGAGAAATCCGGAACGAAATACTCCTTCCCCCAGACGAGTGACTTCACGGTCTTCATGGATCGCCCGCAGGCGGCCGCGCGTCAGTCGCGCGATCTTCAATCGGACGGAGTTCGAACCGATGTCAACGGCGGCAAAGGTTGGCATGAGGCAAGGCCAACAGTTTACATGGCGCAGGCGGTAAGGTCATTTGGGAATGAATTAAATGTCAGGCGGCAGAGGTGACAGGCTGGTCTTTCGTGGCAACTTTGGGTCGAGCGGGCGCAGATGCACGAGGCTTTGCAGCGCTGTCACCCCGCACCTGGGCCAGCAAGGCGACCGCATTCCGGAATTTCGCCCCCGTGACATTATGCAGCTCAGCAACCAGAGGCGATTCGCGCACCTCGCCCAGGTTCTCCGTTGCGGTTTGCGTGAGCGTAAGCCAGTCGTGCCAATCGCCCAGCGCATCCTGGATCCTCTTCACCCCAGCGATGAACTGCCGCGTCTCTTTCGAAGGCTCAGCGAACTCCGCGGCGTATCGCGCTCGCTTGCTCAGTATGCGGTACTGGTGCAGCAGCGGCTCGGTGACAGGCGCGCCGCTGTTAATCGCAGCAAGAATTCCTTTGGCGACAATCAACGGATCGCGACTGCTCTTGGCCTCGAAATCTTTACCGGCACGCTTCAGTCTTCGGCGCAGTTCCCGCACTCCAGCATCGGCGACTGCCTTGCGCAGTTTCTTTTCCTGCTCACGGCGGAGTTCGATCAGATGATTCACCAATTGGGTCTTGCGCCGCGGTTCCCGGGGAATTTTCAAACTGCGCAATGCGGCCAGTTGCATGTCGAGATCGCGAACTCTTCCGGCCCGCTTGCGGATGCGGTCCAGCAACTTCAGCAATTTCTTCTGGCTCCTCCCGAGCTTTGGCGAAAAATCTCCCAGCAGGATTTGCAGACGGCGAGTGCCCGTGCGGAAGCGATGGACACTTTCCGCCGATGGTTTCGTCGAAAGCTTGACCAAGTCCTGCTCAAGCTTCTGAAAAACCGAGCGACTTCGCTTCAAGGCGATCGACATAAGCACAGAAGAAATCGAATCGGGAGATGAAAATACAGCCTAATCTCGGAAAAGGCAACCCCAGAAAGCTCGGCTATTTTAACATTCTGTTAACAGTGATCTGGTAGCTTCTACCGGAATGGCCTTTTCGGCACTACCTCGGCCCCATATGCCTGCTCCGCAACCCGTTGCAGTGACGAAGGTTAATAGCCTCCCTCCGGCGGAAAAGCAGAACTTGCCATTCTCTCGTGTCCGCACTGGCGAAGTGGGCGATCAGATCTTCAAGTACGCCATGTTGCTCTGCGGTTCGGCGGTACTGGGCATGCTGGTTCTGATCGTCTACGAACTGGTTTTGCGCTCCGGTCCCTCGTGGCACGCCTTCGGATTCAAGTTCTTCGCCGGGCATGATTGGGATCCAGTCAACGAGCAGTTCGGAGCCGTGCCGTTCATTTACGGAACCTTGGTCTCTTCGCTTCTTGCTTTGGTCATTGCAGTTCCGTTGTCGATTGGCGTTGCGGTTTTTACGACCGAGATGTGTCCGCCCGCCCTGCGCGCCCCGCTTTCTTTCTTTGTTGAATTGTTGGCGGCCATCCCCAGCGTCGTCTACGGACTCTGGGCCATCTTTGTCCTCATTCCCATCCTCACGAATTATGTGGGACCCTTCCTCGGCAAAACGTTAGGCTGGACCGGTTTATTCACCGGTCCGTTCTATGGCGTCAGCATGCTGGCCGCCGGAATTATTCTGGCCATCATGATCGTTCCCATCATTTCGTCCATCTCCCGCGAAGTTTTGATGGTCGTTCCGCAGCATCAGCGGGAAGCCGTGCTTGCGCTCGGTGCGACGCGCTGGGAGATGATCCGCATGGGCGTGTTGCGCAACGCGCGCGCGGGAATCATGGGCGCGATTATCCTCGGCCTGGGTCGCGCTCTTGGAGAAACCATTGCGGTCACCATGGTCATCGGCAACCGACCGGAAATCGCGAGATCGCTTTTCGCCCCCGGCTACACCATGGCGAGTGTTCTGGCCAATGAATTCAGCGAAGCTACCGGCGACATTTATCTCTCCGCTCTTATCGAGATCGGTCTGGCGTTGTTCCTCGTCACGATTGTGGTCAACGCCTTGGCTCGCTTGCTGGTTTGGACAGTCACTCGCGGCCAGCCTTCGAGGGCCAATGCCTGATACAACCCTGCATGCGGAACGGCCCATCGCTTTGCACCGCCGCGTCACCGACAAAGTCATGACGGGTCTGGCGGTGCTTACTGTCATCCTGGTTCTCGCGCCGTTGTTTGCCATCTTTGCCTACCTGGTTTACCGCGGAGTCGGTTCCATCAACTGGGCCTTCCTCACGCAAACTCCGAAGCCCGTGGGCGAAGCCGGCGGCGGCATGGCAAACGCGATTGTGGGTTCGGCATTCATGCTGGGCCTGGCCAGCCTGATCGGAGTGCCACTCGGAATCGGGGCGGGTATCTACCTCGCAGAATATGGCCGCAACCGCTATGGGGACGCAATCCGCTTCACCGCCGACGTACTCAACGGCGTGCCATCCATCGTAATCGGGATTGTGGCTTACGCCATCGTGGTGCTCTCGCAGAAACATTTCTCCGCTTTGGCTGGAGGAGTGGCGCTGGCTTTCATGATGATTCCCACCATCTCGCGCACGACCGAGGAAATGCTTCTCCTGGTGCCGCAGGCCTTGCGGGAAGCGGCATATGGCCTGGGTATCCCGCGCTGGCGGACCACACTTTCCATTACTTTGCGCACAGCAACATCGGGAGTGGTCACGGGAATTATGCTGGCCTTCGCCCGTGTAGCCGGCGAAACTGCGCCCTTGCTTTTCACCGCATTGGGAAATCAATTCTGGAATGTGCGCGTCAACCAGCCCACCGCGGCGCTGCCGCTTCAGATTTACACCTATGCTCTTTCTCCTTATGACGATTGGCACCGTCAGGCGTGGGCCGGAGCGCTCGTGCTCATCATACTCATCGTCACGGCGGTAACGGCCGTGCGTCTCGCAGTGCGCCGTGGTACTTTTGGAGCGGCATAAGTATGGGCGTTGGAATCCAGGTCGAAAACCTGAATGCCTGGTACGGCAAGACCCAGGCGTTGTTCGACATCAAGATCACGGTCGCGGCGAACCATGCCACCGCGCTGATCGGGCCTTCGGGCTGCGGTAAATCCACTTTTATCCGCTGCCTGAATCGCATGCACGAGACGATTCCCGAAGCACGCGTCACAGGAATGGTTCGCATCGGCGATATCAGCGCCTACAATGGCACTTCGGCTACGCAGCTTCGCCGCCGCGTGGGCATGGTTTTTCAGAAAGCCAACCCGTTTCCGACGATGTCGATCTATGACAACGTAGCCTCCGGCCTAAAGCTGAATGGTTTTCACGACCGCCGTAAACTCGATGAAATTGTGGAGCGATCTCTGGACGCTGCCGCTCTATGGAGTGAAGTCAAGGATCATGTTCACAAAAAATCGGGAGCCAGCCTCTCCGGCGGCCAGCAGCAGCGTTTATGTATTGCCCGAGCCCTGGCCGTGGAACCTGAAGTCCTGTTGATGGATGAGCCCTGCTCCGCGCTCGATCCCATCTCCACTGGAAAAATCGAGGAATTGATCTTTCAACTCAAAGAACGGTATACGATTGTAATTGTTACGCACAACATGCAGCAGGCGGCGCGCGTCGCCGAATTTACCGGATTTTTTCTGCTGGGCAAAATGATCGAGTTCGACAAGACGGAGAAGATTTTCACCAAGCCGTCCGACAAAAAGACGGAAGATTACATCACCGGCAGATTCGGATAACAGTCTGCATCTCGGGAGAGACTTGAAAGGGCGCGGCTTCAGCCGCGCCTTAAGACGGCACACTGATTCGCGGCTTTAGCCGCTCGGAGGAAGGGTTCGCACAATGCGCACGCGCTTTCAGCAGGGGCTCGACGATCTACGGCAAAAACTGCTCCGCATGGGTGGACTGGCGGAACAGGCGGTAGACCGGGCCCGGCAAGCTTACATCGATCGAGATCTAACCCGCTGCCAAATGGTGCTCGAAGGCGAAAGCCTTATCAATACTTCGGAACGCGAAATCGACGAGGCTGCCTTTGATCTTCTCGCCATGCAACAGCCCATGGCCGTCGATCTTCGCTTCATCCTCGCCGTAACCAAGATCAATTCCGATCTCGAGCGCGTTGGCGACCAGGCGGTGAACATCGCCGAGCGCGTCATGGATATGGTCGACCTTCCCGTTGTCGATCTTCCCGTAGATATTGCGCGCATGGGCGCCGCCGTCAGTGCCATGGTTCGCCGCGCGCTGGAATCCTTCATCGAAGGGAAAGTTGAACTCGCCCAAGCCGTCCTGGAAATGGATAACGTGGTCGACCGCATGAAAGACGATGCGTTCATCCAGTTAGTGAAGTCGATGAACCAGAATCCCGAAGTCGTGCGCCAAGCCCTCGACGCGTTGCTCGTCGCCCGCAATCTGGAACGCGTCGCCGACCATGCCACCAACATCGCCGAAGATGTGATTTTCTGGGTGCAAGGCGCCGACGTCCGCCACAACGCTGCTTTGGCTGCCACCGAGGATCGCCAGCAGCCCACGCAAGAACAGCCCTCCCGCCCTTCCGGGGCATGATGTCAGTAGCGCCGCCGTCCCGGCGTCCGCGAATGCAAAGACGGCGCCGATTTCCATAGGTCTTGCGTTGGTTTTGACCTCGGCTTCGCGATTGGAATACGCTTTTCCTCGTAGTGAGCAGTCACTCAATCTCGCGGAGGCGCCGTGACCCGATTCGCGCAAATTATCTTCGCAACCGCATTCCTATATCTCTCCATCGCTCTGCCTGCCCAGGACCAACAATCTTCCTCGATCTCGCTGCCGACCAGCAAGCGCTTAACGCTCCCCACGCCCGGCCGCATCGGCCCTACGAACGGCTTTTCCGCCACCATCGCTCTCAGCCCGGATGGCCACTACGCCGCCCTGCTCAACGATGGCTACGGTACGCAAGAAACCATCGCCACCCAGTCGATCGCCATCCTCGATCTCAAAACAAATGAAATCGCGGACTATCCCGACAAGCGCTTCGGCGAATATGCCCGCCAAAGCTATTTCCTCGGACTGACATTTTCTTCCGATGGCAAGCACCTTTATGCGTCCGTCGGCTCCATCACCGATCCCACCGGGCAAAAACCTGGAGACCTCGGTAACGGAATCGCGGTCTACAGTTTCAACCAAGGCAACGTCGCGCCGGAGCGCTTCATCCCTATCGATCCCCAGCCGCTCGCTGGCGGAAAAAAAGTGGCATTCGCGTTACAGAAAACGCCGGCAGGAACGGCAATCCCTTACCCCGCAGGCCTCGCGCTCATTTCTGCCGGAGGCAGCGATAAGCTTCTGGTCGCCAACAATCTTTCGGATAATGCCGTCCTGCTGGATGCAGCGACTGGCAAGGTTCTACAGCGCTTCGACCTGAGCACGAGCGATTTAATCCCGTCTTCATTCCCTTATTCGTGTATTGCTACCCGTGACGGCCGCCGAGCCTGGTGCAGCCTGTGGAATGCATCCCGCATTGCCGAACTGGATCTCAACAGCGGTAAAGTGACGGGCTGGATCAAGTTGAGAGAACCAGGAGACCCGCTTGCGCCGGGGTCGCATCCAACTGCGATGCTGCTCAGTCCGGACGAAAATCTGCTATATGTGGCCTTATCGAATAAGGACGAGATTGCTGTTGTGAATGCCTCGACCGGGCTTCCTTTTTCTTTTCTTGTTACCTCCGCGAATAATTTACAGTACGGCGGAACGTATCCCGTAGCACTAGCTCAGTCCACCGACGGCAAGAGGCTTTTTTTTGCCGATGCCTCGCTCAACCTGGTGGGAGTCCTCGACGTATCTGACGTAGTTGCCCGTGCCAATACATCGGGTAGCTTCTTTGAGGCAGGTCCCCTCGGCTTCATCCCCACCGACTGGTACCCCAGCGCCCTCGCCGTCCAAGGCAACGACCTCCTAATCGCAACGGCCAAAGGCCAAGGCACAGGCCCCAATAAAGGTTTCGGCAAGACCGCGTACGAGACCAAACATCACAGCCATCCTTACATCGCGACTTTGCTTCATGGCTCCGTGGCACGCTTAAATATTCCGAACACTCTGCCAAAGCTCGAAGAACTTACCCGCGTCGTCGAGCATGACAACCTTCTACACGATCCTCCCGGAGTCATCCGCTTTGCCAGCAGCACGAATCCCATCAAGCATGCGATCTACGTCATCAAGGAAAATCGCACTTACGATCAAGTTCTTGGAGATCTAAAGGTAGGCGACGGCGATCCATCCCTTACGCTTTATGGCGCTGACATTACGCCGAACGAACACAAACTTGCCCTGCAATTCGGCGTGCTCGACAATTTTTACGACAGCGGAGAAGTTTCCGGCGACGGCCATCTATGGTCCACCGCCGCCATCACCAGCGACTACAACGAAAAAACCTGGCAGATCGCCTATCGCGGGAAAGAGCGCACCTATGATTTCCAGGGCACGGTCGCCGATGAATATCCGCTCGAACACAATCAGCCAGATATCGACGACCCTTCCACTGGATTTCTATGGGACAACGTCGCCCATCACGGCCTTAGCTATCGCGACTATGGCGAGTACGTGAATGCCGAGTGGTGCAATAAACTTCGCAAAGCCGATTCTCCGAAGCAGGGAACTCCCTCGACTCAAGAAACGGTTTGCCCCATCACTGAAATTCATAAAGGAGAGCCGCTCGCGCCGAACGTTGGTACTCCGCACGCTGCGCCCAGTCCGTGGCCCTGGGCAGTTCCGGTGTTCAAAGGGGTCAAGCCCACCAAAGCTGTGCTGCGCAATCACTTCGACCCACTCTATCCCGATTTCAACGTCGACTATCCCGATCAGCTTCGTGCCGACGAATTCTTGAACGAATTCAGCTCCTTCGTGCACGCGCGAGAAACCAATGAAAGCGCCGAGTTCCAACTCCCCGCATTCGTTCTGCTTTATCTTCCCGACGACCACACTGGAGGCACGCGCCCCGACCACGCCCGTCCCGAAGCCTCGGTGGCCGATAACGACCTGGCCCTCGGCCGCGTAGTGGATGCAATTTCCCATAGCCCTTACTGGGATGACACCGCCATTTTTGTCCTCGAGGACGATGCGCAGAATGGTGGTGACCATGTCGATGCTCATCGCTCCATCGCCTTCGTGGTTAGCAAATATTCCCCTGGCTCTGCAGCGCAGCCTTACGTCGATCACCGCTTCTACACCACCGTGAACCTGATTCACACCATGGAAATGCTTCTGGGATTGCCTCCCATGAACCAGAACGACGCCTACGCTCCGGCGATGGTCTCCATGTTTTCCGGAGCGGGGAATCAGCCAGCGTTTCAGGCGGACGACCGTAATCTTAAGAACGGCCTCATTTACGAGATCAACAAACGCAGTGCCCCCGGCGCCGCCGAATCGGCCAGGATGGATTTTTCACGCCCGGACGCCGCCGGATCAGCCAAACTCAACCGAGTTCTTTGGCTGGACCAAAAAGACACCGCGCGGCTTCCCGTACCAAAGCATACGATTTTTCCGGATGGAGGCAATTAGAATTCACAAAGATTTCAAGGTGAAGTCGCAAGCGATGGCACCCGTCCCATCGTTTTCTGGACTAATTTAATTTTCCGCCGATAGCTTAGGCATGATCGCGACTGCGACTGATTTCCGCATTCCTGTGATGACTTGGGTGGAAGCCTCATGGGAAGAAGCCGGCGGTTCCCCGCAGACGGTCGCGGCACGCATGGAAAATAAGTCGGCTGGCGGCGCCTGCATTCGGATTAAGACCCCGATTCCGGTAGGACTAAAGCTCAGAATCCACTGGCGATTCGAACACTTCTCTGGCACAGCAAAGTACTGTCGCAAGGATGGAATCGAATATCTCGTAGGCATTCATCGGGATGCAATCGCAGAGAATGCCGTTGTCGCTCCGCCTGCTTCTGCTGACGTTGCCCAACCACCGATTGCGAATAGCGCCGAACCGACATTAGCCTCCCAACCGATCCCTTCCCCTAAGAAGCGCGGGCAGAAGCCTGTCGGGATAGCGATCGTTGAGCGCGCAACCGCCGCCGTGGCCATCCCGCAACCTGCAATCGTCGAGGTTTACGTTCCTCCGAAGGCCCGGACAGAGGAAATACAGGCCAGGGGTTCTGCGGCCGGTTCACGACCCCAAGACTTTGACGCAGCCGCAACTATTCGACCACGTAGAAATATGCCCTCCGGGGAAACGAAAGAAGGAAGGAAACCTATGCGACGCAAATGGCTTGACCTGTCACCGTGGGGTGACAAAGAAAAAAGCCCTGCCGCAGACCCCGTCGAAAACAGCGATGGCCAACACGCGGGTGAACGCCCAGCCAGGAGCACCGGAAGCTTTCAAAAGGAGACAGTCATGTCTAACGCAAATCAATCTTTCGAAAAAGCGCCGCTGCATTCTGCACCGGACGCCGCATCCTTCCAGGTTGAACTGTTGCCTATGGAAGATATTTATCGCGCCGCCGGCATTATGGCGCCCCGCAAAGGTTACAGCATCACCAAAGTGGTCGAGATGCTGCACAGCGAACACCTGCGCGGAGCTTCGAAAGAGATGAAGCGCGCTGCCTTGCTCACCGCTCTCGACGCCGCCGGTATTCCTTTGGATGAAATCCAAAAAGACGCCAAGGCGCGTCAGGACGCGCTCGATTCCCACGAATCTCAACAGACCAGGCAGGTCGAGGCGGAGTGGGCCCGGAAGGCGGAAGAAGTCATCCAAATCCAGGCGGAACTCGAGAGCACGAAAGCCCATTACATCGCTCGCATCAACCGCAACGTCGAAAGCGTCGCGCGCGAGAAAGCCACCTTCAATAGCTGGCTCGCTTTGAAGCAGCAGGAATGCCAAAACATGAAAGAAGCATTGGAATTGTGTTTGAAGCCTTCGGTTGCGGAACCCAGCACCGTTACCTCGCCTGATGTCACTCTGTCAAAAGGTGCCGCCGCAGGCGTCAAGCAGGAGTCCACCAACGGAACAATTCAATAGGGCCTGCCTGTCTTCCGGACTCCGGCGCTAAGTTAACTTCGCAAGCCCATAGCCGACGCGGAGACACTGAATCCGCCCTGCTGCTTTACACTATTCTTGTGAAGATTGCGCTCGGCCAAATCAATCCCACGGTTGGAGATTTCTCCGGCAACGCCGCCAAACATATTGATTTCGCCCGTCGCGCCCAAGCCGCTGGAGCGGGCCTCATACTTTTTCCCGAACTTTCGGTCTGCGGATATCCTCCCCGCGACCTGGTCGAACGCTCATCCTTCGTTACTCGCAATCGCGAAACGGCTGAACTCATCGCGACAGAAACCCGCGGCATCTCTGTGATCTGCGGCCTGGTTACTCCCGCGGAATCCGATACCGGCAAGTCCGCCATGAACTCCGCGGCGCTTTTGCAGGATGGCAAAATTGCTTTTCTGCAATCGAAGATGCTGCTGCCTACCTACGATGTTTTCGACGAGATGCGCAACTTCGCTCCGGCGAAGAGTCAGAATCTGTTCCCCTTCTGCGGCAACCAGATGGCGCTGACGATTTGCGAAGACGCGTGGAACGATAAGCTCTTCTGGCCCAAACGCCTGTACACGTTCGATCCCGTCGAAACGCTGATTCGCGCCGGCGGAAACTTCGTGCTCAACATTTCGTCGTCGCCGTTCTGGATCGGCAAGCGCGAACTTCGCCGCGATATGCTGGCTTCTATCGCCCGCCAGCACAAGGTTCCCGTCGCGTTGGTCAATCAAGTCGGAGGCAACGATAGCCTCGTCTTCGACGGGTCCAGCCTTGTTCTCAACCCGCAGGGCGAAGTGATCGCGCAAGGACGATCTTTCGAAGAAGACCTGATCTACTTCGACTCAAAGACTCTTACAGGAGATATTCACGAACAGATTCCAGGCGACGAAGCCAGCGTCTACTCCGCGCTGGTGCTGGGGACGCGCGACTACATGCGCAAGTGCGGATTTCGGCAAGCCATCGTCGGTCTCAGCGGCGGCATCGATTCCGCGCTGACCGCCGTGATCGCCGCCGACGCCGTCGGTCCGGAGAATGTAATCGGAGTCGGCATGCCCGGCCCTTATTCCTCGCCCGGTTCCATCGACGATGCCCGCGCCCTCGCGAAAAATCTTGGCCTTCGCTTCGAATTGCTTTCCATCAACGCTGCCGTCGAAGCGTATCGTGAAACGTTGCAACCAGTTTTTGCGGGACGTAACGAAGATGTGACGGAAGAGAATATTCAGTCCCGCGCTCGCGGAACCTTGCTCATGGCGCTCTCTAACAAGCTGGGCGCTATCGTCCTTTCCACAGGCAACAAAAGCGAACTGGGCGTGGGCTACTGTACACTTTACGGGGACATGGTGGGCGGCCTCGCAGTCATCTCGGATGTGCCCAAGACGCTGGTCTACCGGCTCAGTCATTACGCGAATTCGCGGCGTTCCGTAATTCCAGAATCTACGCTGGAGAAGCCGCCCTCCGCGGAGTTGCGGCCCAACCAGAAAGACAGCGATTCGCTGCCGCCTTACGAGATTTTGGACGCGGTGCTCGAAGACTACGTGGAAGACGCGCACTCCGCCGAACAAATTGCCGCCGAGCGCGGCTTCGATCTCGCCGTAGTGCGGCGCGTCGTAAGGATGGTGGATCGTGCTGAATACAAGCGCCAGCAGGCCGCGCCGGGCATTAAGATTTCTCCCAAGGCCTTCGGTTACGGCCGCCGTTTTCCCATCGCTGCGAAGAGCGAGGTTTGAATGCGCGCAAGAGAAAAGAAGAAATCGGAAGTTCGGGAAGACCGGGAAGGGCACGAGTTCACTCGTGCCGCAAAGTTCCTGTGAAAAAGAAGGCTGCTTTAGCCGCTGAGGTTTGGCTCTTATCCGGGCGGTGTTGCAACCATTGATTTGAAAGGAAACCATGCGCAGTTCTATTAATCTCGTTTTAATCTCCCTGATGGCTTGCACTCTAGCCGCAGCACAAGCGTCTCCCGCAGCAAAACCCGAGGAAAAGCAGTCGGTCGCGACCGTTCTTCCTTCAGATGCAACGGTGGATTCCTTCCTGCAGCAAACCTTCGGATACGAGCCGCAGGTAAGCTGGAAAATTTCCGCCATCAAGCCCGCGTCCGTTCCCGGTCTGGCCGAGGTTGACGTAGTGCTTGCCACGCCGCAAGGCCCGCAATCCAGCCGCTTCTTCGTGACCGCGGATGGCGAACATGCTGTAGTCGGCGAAATTCTTCCCTTCGGCGCTCACCCTTACGACCCGGTGAAGAAAACCCTCGAGAAGGGAATTTCCGGCCCCGCGCGCGGACCGAAAGATGCTCCGGTCACAATCGTTGAGTTCGGAGATTTGCAGTGTCCCGCTTGCAAGGCCGCTCAGCCCGCCATCGAAGGACTGATCGCTGCCGAACCCAATGCGCGTTTCGTCTTCCAAAACTTTCCGCTCGAAATGCATAACTGGGCGGCAAAAGGCGCCGCCTATGCAGATTGCGTGGCGCAGGCATCCAATGATGCGTTCTGGAAGTTCATCGCCAAAACTTACGAAACCCAATCGAACATCACCGCCGAGAACGCAGACGAAAAATTAACGGCATTGGCAGATGATGCGGGCGTAAAGGGCGCGGACATCGCCGCCTGCGCTTCCACTCCTGTGGCCAAAGCGCATGTCGATGCCTCGATCGCCCTGGGCAAGTCCGTGAACGTCACGGGCACACCGACGATCTTCATCAACGGCCGTCCCATTGGAAACGTGGCCAACGCCCCGCCCGAAACGCTGAAAGGTATCGTGGCGTTTGCCGCGAAAGAAGGGAAGTAAAACGGGCTTCGGGCTTCAGCGGTCGGACGTTGGCTTTCCCAGTTGAAAGCCAAGAAATCAGGTTGTTACATCAGATCTGCCGAAGCCCGAAGCCCGTGAGCCGAAGCCCACCCTACTTCGCGCTCACCCAAATCTCATCCGACGAGAAGTCGTGCGTGTTCACCACGTGTGGCGTGACCACAATGAGCAACTCATCGTCCTCTTTCATGCGAGTGTTGTCGGCGACGAGGAAATTTAATCCGGGAATATTTGCCAGCGCCGGGATGCCGCTCATCGAGCGCTGATCGTTAGTATTGATTTCACCGGCCACTACGGCTGGCTCGCCGTCGCGCAATCGAATGCTGCCTTTATATTCCTGGTTGGAAATATACGGTACGCCGTTTGCGCTCTGGCCCGTCAGCGAACGTACCGTGAGTTCAAGATCAAGGCTGACTTCGCGGTCGCCATGAATCACGGGTTTCAGCTTCAGGCTCAGGCCAATATCTTCATAACTCACCGACGGAAAAGGCGCGACATAACTCTGATTGCCCAGCACCGCAGAGATGGCGGACGAGTTCGCAATTGGCGAATACGAAGCGTTCAGGATGGGATAGCGTTCGCCAATGTGCAAGGTCGCATCGCCGCCTTGTCCGGCGCGCAACGTCACGTGGCTCAGGCTGCGTGACCACGATTCGTTAAGAGAAAGCGCCGTCGTCAGATGGTCAAGGCTCACTCCGGAGAAGCCGAGACCGTTGCCGAAAGTGGCCAGAGGCTGGCTGAAGATTCCGCTCGACTGATTCTGCAGTTGCGCCAGTAGCGCGGAGATCGCCGTGCTTCCAGCCGCGTTAATGCCGCCGGAGGAAATGAGCTGATTGGCCAACTGCTGGATGCTCTGCCCGCCCAAGGCCGCCAGAGCCGCCACCGGAATGTTGTACATGTTGAAAGTATTTGGAACGTGGATACCGATGTCGCGGGTGAAGTTGTGGTCGATGTTATAGATTTGGATGTCGAGCGATACTTGGGGACGATCGCTGGTCAACTGCCGCAACAGTTTGGTGCACGCGGCGAGGGTGGCTTGTGGTGCGCGAACTTCCACAGTTCCAATCTGTCCGGAACTTATTTTTTGGAAGTCGCAGATGTTACGCAGCGACGTGACCATTTCGGTTGCCTGCTGCGGCGAGGTCGCACCGGGCACCGAAAACGTGGCAAGCGCCATGCGGTCGAACTGCTTGTGATTTTCCTGAGTATCCGCCGCAAGCATCAGCGAGTGCGTATCCAGCGCGGTCCACATGACTTTGCTAACCCGGCAGGCCAGTTCGAGCGCGGTGAAAAAGTCGACGTCATCCACATAAAAGCGGACTTGTTTGGCCTGTACTGAATCGTCAAATTGCGTCTGGATTCCATAAGCCGTGGCCAGTTCAGAGAATAATCCGTGCACGTCCCCGCGATAATGGAAAGTCGCCCGGTCGGCCTTCGGCAGCAACTGGATTTCGATAGAATCCGAAACCAGTTGCGCCATCCCGCTCAATGCAGGCTTGGCCATCTCGCGCGCTGCATCCGCCAAACGCTCCTGCGTGTAGGCATTTTCAGGATCAAGATCAAGCGCTGCGCGATACTCCGCCACAGCTTGCTCGCGATGAGCGTCGGCGAGTAGTGTGTCGCCGCGCTCCGTGTGCTGAAACACCAACTGCGCTTTCGCCCCTTCTTTGGCGGAGAGGAATCGAAGATCTTGCGGCGCCAGTCGCGAAGCTTCGGCGAATTGACCGAAAGCTTCTTCCAGATGATGGGCTTCGTTCAGCTTGACTCCGCGCTTATAAGCGTTGAGAGCTTGCTTGAAACTCTTCGGGGACGGATTGCAATTGAT
>Ga0302320_10007608_pt1 | contig 23807 bp, 19 predicted proteins | sample Bog_T0_3_FD_202130 | JGI IMG/M metagenome (GOLD analysis project Ga0302320, IMG submission 202130) | Peat permafrost microbial communities from Stordalen Mire near Abisko, Sweden - Bog_T0_3 | ecosystem: Environmental > Terrestrial > Soil > Wetlands > Peat | place: Sweden: Abisko, Stordalen Mire...
GCCCGCCCCGGCCCCGAACTCGATATTCGAATTCTCGCCATCGGGAGATTGCGTGCAGTTCCACAGGCACGCCCCGCAGTGAATGCATTTTTCGCGGTCAAACGCAGGCGTCGCGTCCTCGCCCTGCGTGATCGCCTGCCCCGAACACATCGCGATGCAGGTCCGTTCCGCGCACGCGGCGCACAGCGTCGGGTCGCGGAAGATCACGTGATCGGCATACCCCGCCGCCGCCTGCACCTTGCCGCCCATCAGCAGCGCGTCCTGCTGCGAGACCAGCAGCTTGCCGTCGTAGCGAATTTCCGGCCATCCGCAGGCGTCCATCAGCGCGTCGTGCAGCGCGCGCCCACCGGCGGCGGCCTCTTGCGCGGCCTTCGCCAGTTGCTCCGGCTTCATCCGACGGTAAAACTTCTGCAGCGGTTCGATCTGCTGGTACGCCGGACGAATTTTCGCGCCCAGCGAAAGCCTGCCGTTCGTCATTCCCGCCAGCGCCATCCCGATCAGTCCGCGCAGCACTCCGCCGTGGAACCCGTTGCGCGCATCTTTTGCCGCCTGCGCGCCGCGCTCCACAAAGCTCCGCCGCCGCCGCCCCACGTAAGCCGCCTCAAGATTCTCCCGCGTGAAAGCCTTCTCCGCGCGCAGCAATTCGGCCACTGCCTTCGCCAGTTGCACGCCCGTCGCCCAAGCCTCATCCACGCCCGACCCGGTCAGCATGTTGGTGCTGCCCGAGCCTTCGCCAATGCGCGCGTAGCCGTCTCCGGCCAGCCACGGCTCGCCGTTTGCGCCCGACTCCGCGAGCGACTTCGCGCCCCACGAGCGCATCGTGCCCCCGTTCAGATAGCGCCATAGATACGGATGCTGCAGGAAGTGCTGTAAATACCGGTACGAACTGCGCTCCGGATTCCCCATCCACGACGGCACAAAGATTCCCACCGACGCCAGCCGCTCCGGATGTACATACAAAAAGCCAAAGATCTCCGGCTCCGGATACCCGAACGTATGCCACACCGTTCCCGCCTTGAGCGGCGTATCCTCGGGCAATTCCACCACCATCTTCATGCCCACGGCCCACTCGTGCCCGTGCGCCTGCGGCCGGAGGGCCGTCTGTTGGCCCGTACCCGACTCGTGCGCCTGCGGCCGGAGGGCCGTCTGTTGGCCCGTACCCGTCACCGACCCGTCTGCCCCCGGCATCCCCAGCTTGCGGTCGATGCTCTGTCCGACCGCGCCCACCGGCCCGTCGCCCACCACCGTCAGCGCGGCGCGCACGTCCATCCCGGCCATGTATCCGGACTGGGGACGTCCCGCGCGATCCACCCCCTGGTCGGACAGCCGCACACCCACCACCGCGTCGCCCTCGAACAGCGCCGTGCTCACCGGCGTTCCCGGCCACACCTGCGCCAGCCCGCCGGCCATCAACTCTCCGCCCACCCATTGGTTGAACTGGCCAATCGACATCACCAGTCCATCGTGTTTCCGCAGAAATGGCGGCGTGTACGGCAGCTCCAGCGCATCGTGCTCCACGCTCAGCGGTCCGCACAGCGCGCGCAGGATCGTGTCCCCCACCCGCAAGGCCGCCGAGCGCCGGCTGGCTCCCGCCGGATCCAGCAGGTACAGCACTTTCTCCTGCCGCACCGGGTGCAGCATCGGAATCCCCGCCGCCGCGATCTCCGGGAAGCTGGCCCGGATCGCCCGTCCCCGCGTCACCACTCCGCTGACGCCCGCCGCTATGTCGTCGGCGCGCTCGTAGCAGAGCACCTGCAGCGGCATGCCCGGCATGGCCTTGCTCTCCATCGGCGCGCCGCCCGCAGCCATCTCCCGGGTCAGCGTGGTCAAGAAACCGCCCATTGCCGGACCGAAGCCCACGCACGCAATATCGACGGCCATCTCCTGCCGTTCAGTTTCCAACGCCATCTCCTGGATCGCCTCGCTCATGCAGGGTAGTCCAGCGCTTCGGGAATCATCACCTTCGCCACCGTCTCCGCCGCCCGATCCTTGGCCAGCCGCGAGCCCGTCAGGCACGTTGCCAGCTTGTTCTGGAGCTGCAGGAAGTCCGACGACCCCGCGCAGCCTGCGCACGGCCCGGCCTTCACCGGATGCATGCCCCCGGTGATCACGTCGGTGGCAACCGAGCTGATCCCCGGAATGAATCCCTCGTACTCGTCCAGCTCATCGCTCAGGAAGCAGGCCTTGAAGCCTTCGGCATCCCATGCCGGATGCCGGTTGTAGCCATACACCAGCTCGGCGCAGATGCGCGAAACCTCGCCCGACGCCCGCGCCGACTGCACATGGCACAGGTCGGAGAAGAACTGCAGCGTCGCCGCCAGTCCCTCGGCCACCACCGCATCGGTCGCGCCGCGCGCCTCCAGTTCCTGCACATCCAGAATCTGGCAGCGCACCGCCAGCAGCCAGCACAGCGCGTCGGCCAGCGCAAAGGTTACCGCCTGCCGCTGTGCCTGGTAGAGCTTCGCGCCGTCTGCGTCCTTGCCGTGCAGCGTGTAGTTCAGCGTCCACAGCCACATCGTCATTGCCGTCGCCAGCGTGCACGCGCCCGTCCCCGGACGCTCGGAGGCGATCCCCCGCATCTCCTTGATCCACGCCCGGAACTGCGCCAGGAATACCTCGTTCGTCATGGTGATCGTCAACTGCCGCCGCTGTACCGCCTCCGGTCCTTCGTAGGTCGCCTCCAACTGCGCGTCCATCCATTTGTTCGCCAGGAACCCGGGGCAGTCCTCGGTGATTCCATATCCGCCCATCAGGCTCACCGCCTCGCGCATCATGCGCGCGCCCTCGCCGGTGTTCCACAGTTTCGTCGCCGGACACAGCACATTCGCCGCCGCGTCGCGCAGCACAAATTGCACCAGCGGGTCGGCTTCCAACTCTGCCTGCCGCTCCGCACTGGCCATGCCCGCCAGCAGTTCCACCGCCCGGGCCTCGCTCTCGCGCAGCGCCTTGGCTTCCGCCCGATTTCCCTGCACTCCGCGGCTGGCCATCAGCTCCGCCTTCTGCCGCTCCAGCGGGTCCAGTTCGTCAAACAGCCGCGCCGCCGCAAATCCCAACGCCGCGCCCGCTTCGCCCGTGGCCCATACGTCCACCAGGCGCTGCAGCGCATCTTCCCGCTGCTGGATGCCCAGTTCGTAGCGCAGGCTGCCTTCCTTGATCGAATCCGCCCCGCGGAATCTCCCGCGCTGGTAGCGAATCACCGGCTCCACCGCCGACAGCAGCTTGGCCGAAGTCATCAGCCCAACCGTAACCCGCGTCCGCCGGAACACCGCCTCGATCACCTCGCTGTGCGTGAAGTTCGGCACGATCCGGCCGTCCTTCACCGTGTAGCCGCCCACAATCCGGCTCGCCGGAACCTTCAGGCTGAAGATCGGATCCCCCGTCGAGCTGAGCTGGTGCACCAGCTTCTTGGTCGGCGTGCCCCGGTCAAACGTCCCTTCGTCGGTCTCTTCCAGGATCACCACGCAGCTACCCTTGATGCGCTCGTCGCCGGAATCCACTGCCGCGGTCACAAAATCCGCGCACGCAATGTTGGTGATAAAGCGTCCGCGCTTTTCCACCTGCAGCATCGGTTCCTTGCCCGGCTCCCACTCCGCCACCCGCATCCGTCCGCTCAGGATTCCCGTGTCCACGCCCACATACGGAATCGGCTCGGTCAGCGCAAACGCCCCGCGCAACACCTTGCGATCCTCGCCCTCCGCGGGCGGCGCGGCCAGCGCCATGTAGTGTGCCGACTGCTCGGCGGTGCCGCGCTCGTGGATCGGCGCCAGCGCCAGGAAGCCCGCCAGGCTCGCCGTCGCCGCTCCGCCATCCACCCACGCCAGCTCAAACGCCGCCAGCGCCAGCGCCATGTTCTTCGGCCCCGCAATGAATCCGCCCTCCGACGGCTCCATGAACGCCGCCGTGATCCCGGCGCGGTCAAACGCCTCCATCATCGCGGCCTTCCCCGGAGTCCACTCGTGGCTGTTGCGCTCGCCGGCCGCAACCATCCGCGCCACGGTGCCGCGCGCCACCGCGCGCGCCGACTGCACCAGCATCTGTAAATCAAAGCGGTCGGCAAAGCGCCATTGAATCTGGCGCACGCCGTCTCCCGGTAGAGTGAGCATCGCGCCCGTCTGTGAAACCATCGTTGAGCTCATGGATAAGTCCTCTTGCAGCCCTGCCATTTTCTTTGAAGACAACCATCCGGGCTGTGACCTGGGTCATCCGCCAGGGTGATCTTGCCCCGCGAATTTGTTGTTCGCCGCCGCCCACCTGTGTTCCAATTTGCTTGTCAGGAGAACCCCATGCGCCACGCATTCCTAGGCATACTTCTTCTTGCTGCCGGCGCGCTCGCCGCGCAGCCGACCACCATCGCCCTCCCCGCGCCCGCCCGCAGCGGAGGCATGACCCTCAACCAGGCCCTCGCCACCCGCCGCTCCATCCGCGACTACCAGAGCACCCGGCTCACCATGGCCGAGATTTCCCAGCTCCTCTGGTCGGCCCAGGGCATCACCGGCGACAAGGGCCAGCGCACCGCCCCCTCGGCCCATGCCCAGTATTTTCTCCGCGTCTATGTCGCCCAGCCGGAGGGCTTCTACGAATACATTCCGGCTTCGCACTCGCTCCAGCAGCTCTCCGCCAAAGACGTGCGCGCGGCGCTCTCCACTCAGGACACGGTGAAGAAGGCTCCCACCGTCTTCCTCATCGCGGGAGAATATCAGCGTGCCGCCAAGCTGACCGAGAAATCGGTCTCGCAAAAGCTGGTCAACCTGGAAGCCGGCCACGCCGCGCAGAACTTCCTGCTCCAGGCCACCGCGCTGCAACTCGGAGCCGTCTCCATCGGAGGCGTCGATGCCAAGCAGACCGCCGCGGCCGCCGCCCTGCCCGACGACATCACGCCGATCTACCTGCTTCCGGTCGGCCATCCCAAGCCATAGGCTCGCCTCAGCAAGGCACGCGCGTGGCCCGGAGTTGGCGCCAACTCCGGGCCGCACCGCGCGGTGCCTCCACGTTCTTACTGAAGTAACTTTCCCGCTCTGGATTGCCTGCGTTAAGGTTGTCTCATGAAAGCCGCACGGAAATTCATCGGTTACACCGCCATCATTCTTCTTGGTTTTTTCCTCACGCCGGCGCTGTTCAGCCTCGGCTGGCACGTCGTCAATGGAATGAGCGTCATGTACCAGGGTAAGAAAATTCCCGTTCCTGTTGGCTGGATCGTCTCCCAGCAGCGGTGGTCGAGCACCACTGGCATCACCATGATCAAGGTGCCGCTCACCCTCGCCGGACGGCAGTCATCCGGCAACATGTTCCTGTTTATGGAGAAGGCTCCCTCGGGCACTGGCAACTCCGGCGCCGGCGATTTCCGCTGGGCCGATAAAGTAGTTCCAGTGCCGCAAGGCAAGGTCGAAAGAATCGATTTCCGCAGCCGCAGCGGTCACTCCGTCTGCGTCAAGTCCTCTCCCGGCGGAAGCAACGAGGCCGACCTGCAGTGCCTGCTCTACGACGGCCAACTGTGGGCCACCTATTCCGGTTCCCAATCCGTCGCCGGCGAATTCCTCGCCGCCTTCCGCACCAACTAGGCAGTCTTTTAGAACGCCACCATCGTGGCCCTAAGAAGCGGCGGAAGAGATAAATCCAGGACGGAAGCCCCAGAGCATTTGTAAACTTGGGGTAGTAATTGTACTAGAAATTAGCCCATGCCCACATATTGTGTTATGCTTTTGGTTGACTAATTGGGTTCTCCCGTGTCTCGGGCGACGCGATAAGGGCAGCGATGGCTAAATTCAAGTTTCTACTAGATAACGATGTCCGGCACTTGGAAGACGTTCTCCCAGCAAAGCAAACGGCTCACCTGGAAGACGTGGGCCTGAATGCGGCTTCCACGGACGAAGAGATCGTGCAGGTAGCCTCCGTCCGCAATGTGCTGATTGTGACGAATAACCGGCGCGATTTCCAGCGAGCCGTTGCTAACTGGATTGGCGAAAGCACCAAGAAAGCCAATGGCTGCACCCAAGTTCACGGGCTGGTAATTGTCAAGCCGCCCGAAGCATTCAATCAGTCAAGGTTAATGCTCTCCGCATCGAAGAGACTCGATTTCGAGGGCAAGCGCATTGGTTGGAAAACCGTATTCGATGAGTGCCTTCAGGTGGTCATCGAAGCATCCGGCGCGGTCAAAATCACCAAGCTACCACGATGCCCCTTCTGTCCGGCGTTCGCGGAAGCCAAGGTATCTTAGGAGGAAAGCATGGGAAAACACGATGAGTTCATAATTGAGCCGCGCGACGATGGGAGATGGGCGGTAAGAAAGCCCCACGCTGAGCGCGCAAGCACCGTTGAGGATTCCTACAAACACGCCGTGGAGTATGCCAAGGAGCGCGCACCCGAAGGCGATATCAAAGCCAAGGGGCTAAATGGCAAGTTCCATCACGTACAGAAAGGGAGTTGAGGCTTGGGGCCAAATGGAGAGACTGATTAAGCAGTACAGCGGCCAAGGCCAGCTAATACTTAATAACAATGAAACCGTCCCTGTCAGTTATCGGATTGATGAATTTCAGTGCTATGTCTCCGATGGTATGGGCGGAGAAGTGCCAACGCTTCGGGATACGCGCGGGCAGGTAGCGCAGCTAAAAGGGCGACGTGATTGGCACCCAATCGTGTCCATCCAATCAGAGCCTTTTACCCTTGTAATGAGTGACGGGCGAAAATTGAAGGTGCTGCTGATAAATTCGGACGGCGACGTTCAAGGGACGGGCGGATTCTTTTAGACTTCGACCGCCGGGCACCTATGACCTTGCTCTCAGAATGCGCATCCCATAACGGGCGGGTGGCCCATCAGAGTTGCTGCCGGGTGCCCCATAGCCGCCCGTCGTTGGAAGACGAAGGATAGTTGACCTTGTCCTTCCAGCCCGTTAGAACGCCACCGTCGTCGCGCGCGCTGCCTGCTCCAGAAACTGCTTCTTCCACTCGGCCCCGGAGAATTTTTCCGCCAGCGCCACCGCAAGGTGCAATCCTTCCACTCCCAGGTCGCGGCTGCGTCCCAGTCCCTGCACGCACGCCGGACAGTTGGTGAGCACGGTTGCCTTCCGCCCCTCGCCGATGGCTTCCGCCAGAGCTTCGCGCTTCCGGTGCAGCATCGCATCGGTGATGTCCGGCCTCGACAGCGCCAGCGTCCCGGCCTCCGAGCAGCAGTGCGGTACGGACTGCACCGAGCCAAAGCCGCCCAACTCGCGCAGCACCTTCTCAGCCTTGCCGTCCAGCGAGTCGTGGCAGGGCGCGTGGTAAAGAAACTTGCCCTCGCCCTGCACTCTTAATCCGCGCTCCGCCAGGTAGCCCGCAATGTCCACCACGCGGCCGAAAAGCTCTGCCGTGTCCATATGCATCAGGCCCTCGCGGCAAGTGCCGCAGGTGATCACGCACGCATCAAAATCCAGGTATGCGAACATGCCGCGAATCTGGCTGAACAGGATCGTGTCGCGCAGCACGATGCGCGAATGCAAACTGGTCTTGGCGTTCACGTGCGCCGGGAAGCCGCAGCACAGGTACGGCGGCGGCAGCACCACCCGCGTTCCCGTCTTCAGCAGCAGATGGATCGCCGCCATCGAGATGTCCGAGTACAGCCGCTCGGACCCGCAGCCGGGGAAGTAGAAGACGCTCTTCGGCTCCTCGCCGTTCCCGTTCTTCTCCGGCTCAAACACCAGCGCCTCGCCCGCCTCGCATTCCGGCAATACGTCGCGCAGCGTCTGGCTGGGCACCGGGCCCACCGACGAGCGCAGCAGCCGCAGATGATAGAACGGGCTCGGCCCCTCGGCCGGTTGCAGCGGAGCCGTCAGCTTGCTCAGCACCCGTTGCGTCGCGCCTCCCAACTGCACCACCGAGGCGCGGAACAGCCCGTTGAATGCCGGCGAGCGGCTGTCCAGGTACTTCAGCGTGAGCCGCGTCGCCAGCGGCGTGTGCTTATATCCCCACTCGGAGAGAATCTCGCGCTCCAGCACCGAGACCTCGCCCGTGTCGATGTCCACCGGGCACGGCGCCAGGCACTTGTGGCAGATGGTGCAGTGGTCGGCCACTTCCTCCAGCCATTGCAGCAGCTCGAAGTGGGTCGAGCGCTCGCGCTGCGCGTCGTACAGCAGCGCTTCGATCAGCGATCCGATCGCCAGGTTCTTGTTGCGCGGATGGTAGAACATGCCCCGCGCCGGATGATAGACGCAACAGTCCGGCTTGCACTTGCCGCAGCGCACGCAGTGCGCAATCTTGCGCGACAGCTCTTCCAACTGGCCGTGCTGCAAAATCCGCGCTTCCAACTCCAGCAGGTTGAACGAAGGCGTGAAGATGTGCCCCAGCGCCGTGTAATCCTCCAGCTTACCCGGATTCATCAGCCCCTCCGGGTCCACCTCGCGGCGATACGCGGTCAGCTCGGCGACGCGCTCCGGCTCCAGGTACTTCAGCTTGGTCAGTCCGATGCCGTGCTCGCCGCTCACCACGCCGCCCAGCGAGATCACCTTCTCCATCACCCGGTCGATCACCTGGTCGGTCCGCTCCAGCATCGGCCGGTCGTTCGACAGCACCGGCACGTTGACGTGTACGTTGCCGTCGCCCGCGTGCATGTGCGTCGCCAGCACAATGCGCCGGTCGCGCACCTCCTGGTAGGCGCGCTCCAGTCCTTGCAGCACCAGCGGATAGCCGCGCGCCAGCCTGGTCAATCCGTGGCGGAACTCCTGCAGATGGCTCAGTCCGCGCAGCGCCGCCACGCCGATGCTCACGAGTTCCTCGCGGAAGCGCCCGCACAGGTCGAGCGCCGCCGGTGTCTTGGCGGCAATCTGCTCGCGGTCGTCCTTGCTCTGCGCCCCGGTGAACACCTCTTCGGCGCGCTGCGCAAAGCGCATTTGCGCGTAGCGCTCCTCTTCCACGTTCATGCCGTCGATGAAGCGCGCGAACTCGGCCAGCGTATCCAGTGGGATCACGATGTCCTCGTTCATCTTGAATGCGTTGGTGCGGCGCGCAATGGCGCCCAGTTTCTTGCGGTCGGCCCAGAAGCGCTTGGCTTCCGCCGCGTCGTGCGCCGCAAACAGCAAGGTGTTCGGATGCTGCTCCAGCAAGCGGCGCACCCGCTCCACCCCGCGCCCTGCCTGCTCTTCCGAGCTGCCCGCAATGTCGATCAGCAGCGCCGCCTTGGGCGTCTCCGCCCGCGGAGCCTTCACCTTGTAGTCAATCGCGCGAATGTATTCGTCGTCGAAATGTTCCAGCGCCAGCAGCGCCTCGGTGCCGTCGGCAGGGAAGGGAAAGACGCGCGAGAGTTCCAGGATCACGCGGCTAGCCTCGTCGAAATCAGGCCCGAAAAATTCCAGGCACAGCGTCTTCTTCACCGCATACTCGGGATACAGCACGAAAATCGCCGACGTGATGATGCCGTCGCACCCTTCCTTCTGCAGCCCCGGCACGCCGCCCAGCGCCTTGTTGGTAATGTCCTTCCACAGCCCGTTCTTGCGGATCTGGGTGCCCGCCAGCGAGATGTGCCGCACCAGCGTCCCCGCGTCATCCACCACGTCAAAGGTCACCGTGTCGCCGGGCAGTATCTTGCGCAACTGGTGGTTCGTGCGGCGCACCGTCCAGCGCTTGCCCGTGGGCATCGCCATGCGCCACTCCAGCAGGTTGTCGATGCACGTTCCCCAGCGCACCGCCAGCTTGCCGCCCGCGTTTTCCGCAATGTTGCCGCCCAGCGTACACGCCCACGCGCTGGTCGGATCGGTGGCAAACACCAGTCCGTATTCGGCCGCGTGCTCCATCGCGCGCTCGGTGATCACGCCGGCCTCGGCCTCCATCACCTGGGCCGTAGCGGTCGTGCCGTCATCCAGCGCAAACTCGCGCTGGCTGATCTTGCGAATGTGGTTGAGCCTTTCGGTGTTCACCACCACGCAGTTTGCCCGCAGCGGCACCGCGCCCCCGGTCAGTCCGGTGCCTGCCCCACGCGGAACCACCTTCAGCCCCAGCCGCGCAATCGCCACCAGCAGCGGCGCCACCTGCTGCTCCTCGTCCGGCGTTACCACCGCCACCGGCAGATGCAGCCGCCAGTCCGTCGCGTCCGTCGCGTGCGACACCAGGGTGAAGGGATCAAACAGTACGTTGTGTGCGCCCACTATGCCGGCCAGCTCGCGCCGGATCCGGTTCCGCGCCTCCGGCGTCCCTTCGACCTCGCTGCGGAAGTCGTCGATCAGCCCGCGCGCCTGCGCCAGGATGCCGAGCACCCGCGGGTCGCCCTCCGATTTCGAGGCGAGCATCTCCAGGTCCGAGGCGGCGTTTTCAAAGAAGCGTTTGCGCCGCGGCCCCGAGGCCGCCAGTTCTTCGTAAAGGTAGGGATTGCGCCGATGGATCAGCACTTCGCCCAGCAGCCGCAGCAGGATGCGCGCCGACCGTCCTGTGACCCGCGCCCCGCGCAACTCGTCGAGCGTCCGCACCGCCGCATCGCCCAGCAGAAACGACACCGCCTGGCGGTCGCCCGCCGAAGTGTAGTTAAAGGGAATCTCGCGCGGGCTGGGAGCCGCGCCGTCTGCCTGTCTGCCTGTGCTGAGCGTCATGCTAAAGAGTAGCAAATCCCGCCCCAGCGTAGAAGCACCGAAAGGCCCTGCTGCTCCGCGGGTGGCTCACATCCGCCCGCTTTTGGCGAATGTGGGATCGTCGCCAACAGAAAAAGCCCGCAGCGCGAGCTGCGGGCTTTTCCTGTTAATCGATCTGCTTACAGAACCTGTACGTTCTCTGCCTGGAAGCCTTTCGGCCCCTTAACGACGTTGAACTGGACTGCCTGACCTTCTTGAAGGCTCCGGAAACCGTTCGACTGAATTGCCGAAAAGTGCACGAAGACATCTTCGCCGTTCTGGCGGCTGATAAATCCAAATCCCTTGGCGTCGTTAAACCACTTCACTGTTCCTTGTTCCACTGTGTTGTACCTTTTTCTTTTTTATTGAATTTCCTGCTGAGGAAGATCGGATGCTACTGAGAGCGGAACGCGGAAGTGATCCGGCGGTACCAACTCAGAATGGCCTACGCTCAAACTTAGTCAGATTCGTTAAATCCAGTATAGGGCCAAATCCCCCAATCCGCACGAATATATTTTCCGCCCTCCATCCCCGCCACAGGTAACCACGCCAAGTCCTTACTGGCCCATGAGATCACGGCGGGAGTTAAGATATACTTTCACAAATTTTCGCGCACCAATCGGAGTCTTATGAAGGCAGTGATCTTGGCGGGCGGCCTGGGCAGCCGTCTCAGCGAGGAGACAACCCAGCGTCCCAAGCCCATGGTGGAAATCGGCGGCTTTCCCATGCTCTGGCACATCATGAAGATTTACTCATCTCATCATGTCCACGACTTCATCGTCTGCCTCGGCTACAAGGGCTATTTCATCAAGGAGTATTTCGCCAACTACTTCCTCCACTCCTCCGACGTCACCTTCGATCTCGCCAGCAACAGCATGCAGGTGCATCAGCACTTCGGCGAGCCCTGGCGCGTCACCCTCATCGATACCGGTGGCGAGACCCAGACCGGAGGCCGCATCAAGCGCATCCTCCCCCACGTCAAAGACGAGGAAGCCTTCTGCCTCACCTACGGCGACGGCGTGGCCGACGTCGATATCACCCGCTCCATCGAGTTCCACCGGCAGCATGGACGCCTCGCCACCCTCACCGCCGTGCAGCCCGCCGGGCGCTTCGGCTCGCTGGTTATCAAGGATGATGCGATTCTCGATTTCCAGGAGAAGCCCGCTGGCGACGGCCAGTGGATCAACGGCGGCTTCTTCGTGCTCTCCCCCAAAGTCGGCGACTACATTGCCGGCGACGCCACTCCCTTCGAGCAGGAATCCCTGAAGAAGCTCGCCCACGCCGATCAGTTGCGCGCCTTCCATCATCGGGGCTTCTGGCAGCCCATGGACACCCTGCGCGATAAGAACTACCTCGAAGACCAATGGGCCACCGGCAAAGCCCCCTGGAAGTCCTGGGAATAAAAGATCGCGGCCGCCCCTCAATAAGAACGAAGGCGGATGTCCCGTCCAACCTTCTTTTGGTTGGGCGGGGTTGTTGACCTTGCTCTTGATCTTGCCGTTGCCCCTGTTGTTGATCTTGTTCTTGATTTTGCTGTTGCCCTTGCTGTTGCTCTTGCTCTTGCCCTCGCCCTCGCATCTACCCTCAGCCGCCTCACCCCCGCTCGTTGTACGATAGTGAGTTGCATTCAGTCCCCCGATGGAGCGTCTCATGTCAACTGTTCTTGCTGGAGTTGAACCCCAGGAAATCTGGAACCATTTTGCCGCGCTGGCCGCCATTCCCCGCGCTTCCACCAAGGAAGCCGCCGTGCGCGATCATGTCCTCTCACTAGCCAAAACCGCCGGGCTCGAGGCCGTCGTGGACGAAGCCGGCAACGTCATCGTCCGCAAGCCCGCTCACCCTGGCCGCGAGTCCGCGCCGGTCACCGCCCTGCAGGGCCATCTCGACATGGTCTGCGAGAAGAACGAAGGCACCGACTTCAACTTCGACACCGATGGCATCCGCATGGTACGCAAGGATGACTGGCTCTACGGCGACGGCACCACCCTCGGCTCCGACAACGGCGTCGGCGTCTCCGCCGCGCTCGCCGTCATGGAAAGCAAAACCATCAAGCACGGTCCCATGGAGTTCGTCTTCACCGTCGAGGAAGAGACCACCCTGGGCGGCGCCACCGCCTTCAAGCCCGGAGTTCTCAAGGCCCGCTACCTGATCAACCTCGACAACGAAGAGCGCGGAACGCTGTGCATCGGATGCGCCGGCGGTCTCAACACGCGAGCCCGCCGCAAGGTTCGCTTCCAGGCGCCTTCTGCCGATGCGGCCTATCGCGTCAAGGTCAGCGGCCTCAAGGGCGGACACTCCGGCGTCGATATCCATCTCGGACGCGGCAACGCCATTCGAATCCTCGGCGGCGCCTTGCAGCATCTGTTCGAAGAACTCCCCGTCGAACTCGCCGACCTCAAGGGTGGCAGCGCCCACAACGCCATCCCGCGCGAGGCCTCGGCCATCGTCTCCAGCCCCGCCGCCAGTGAGGCGGAGTTCAAGTCCATCGTGGCCCAGTTCGCCGCCGACGTGCGCACCGATCTCGGCGCCTTCGATCCCGATCTCCAGATCACGGTCGAGCCGGTCGAGCGCCCCGCGCAAGTCATGTCCCAGGTGGACGCGGAGAAGGTCGTGGACCTCATCGCCAGCCTGCACAACGGCGTGCTTGCCATGAGTCCCGACGTACCCGGACTGGTGCAGGATTCCACCAACGTCTCCACAGTCGCGCTCAAGGACGGCGTCGTCGAAATCGTCACCAGCCAGCGCTCCGCCATCGAGGGCAGCAAGACGATCGCCAAGCGTCTGGTCGCAACGTCCTGCCTCCTCGCCGGCTTCGAGGTCGAACACTCCGCCGACTATCCCGGCTGGAAGCCTGAGCCCGACAGCGACATCGTGCGCCAGTCCAAGGCCGTCTTCGAGCAACTTTACGGCTCCACTCCAAACCTCATCGCCATGCATGCCGGCCTCGAAACCGGCGTCCTCGGCGTCAACTATCCCGACATGCAGATGATCTCCTTCGGGCCGCAGATCGAGCATCCCCACAGCCCCGCCGAGCGCGTGCAGATATCCTCGGTTGCGGAGTTCTGGAACTACCTGGTTGCCGTGCTGGAGAAGCTCTAACCAAAGTTGTTCGCAATTCAGAACGCCTGCGCCCCGCTGCGCAGGCGTTTTTCCGCGCCTCGCGCCGCCTGCGCGCACTTTGGTTGTTGACCGAAAGGGTTCACCTCGCCCTGCACCATTCGCATCGCCGCCCTCGCGCCCCGTCCCCTTCCACTTTCATCGTCTGCCGCAACTGTTCTGCTTTTAAGCAGATGGCTGCGCTGTCCAGCGGCGGTCATTCCAGCTCCCTCTGCGCAGCGCAATCCATGCACCCTTCACGCTCGTCGCCGGGCCTTGTTTTGGGCTTGCCAATCGCGCCTGCGGGGTTTGCTTGCCCGCAAAATATCTGTTTATAATCACCAACCATCACAGCGCTTTTCGTCGGGAATTGAGACGTGGGCGTGTTCGCCCATTTAGCAGCGAATCCACCGGAATTGGAAAGGACGAGATGAAAAACATTGCCATTGCCGTACTACTGCTCGCCACTGCGGCTCTTTCGTTTGGCCAGTCGCCAAGGCCCGCCATCAGTGCGTCGGGCGCAAGCTCTGACGTCTATGTCGGCTTTCTTGCCACCTCTCCGGACTACGGTACCCGCGCTTCCTACCCCGGCGATTTCTTCGCCATTCCTTTCTACGGCGGCGAGGCTGCCTACACCAGGAATCTCAATGCCCACTGGGGCGTCACCGGCGCGTTCGATTTCTCCGCGTCAAGCGATTTCGATGGAAAACTTTTCTCCGGTACCGTCGGCCCCAGATACAACTTCATGACCCATCGTCTCCGGCCCTACGCTACCGCCCAGATCGGCTACGCGCATCTGTCCTCCAACGGACTCTACACCGGCAAACTGGGCGTCACCACTTCCGAGAGCGGTTTCACCTATCGCCTCGGGGGCGGTGCCGATCTCCAGCTGGGCGACCGCTTCTACTGGCGCGTCATTTCCTATGACGTGCAGCCGCAATCCTGGGGACGCGACACTCCCTGGTATCAGAATTTCGGCACCGGCGTAGGTTTCCGCTTCTAAACCCTTCGGCGGCGCGTTTCGCCGCAAAACATAAAGGCACGCGTGAGTGCGGGATTCCCGCTTCTCCGTGTGCCTTTTCTTCTTCCTGTCCTCATCCGCTTCGCGTCTACGGCACCGCGTGCAGCGCAACCCGCTGCGCTGCCGCCTGCAACGCCTTCTGCAGTCCGGCAACGTGCTCCGCCGTGCTCAGGTAGCTGATGATCATCATCCGCAGCACGCTCTTCCCGCGCACCCGCGTGCGGCTGATCCAGTACCGTCCGTCGCGGTTGAACTCGTCGATGAACTTCCGGTGCGCCGTCTCCGCGTCCTCTTCGCCCGCCGCGCGCAGGCGGAAGTTCAAAATCGGCAGCGTCTGCGGCGCGGCCAGCGCAAAGTGTTCCGAGCGCTCGAACCACTCCCGCATCCCCTCCGCCAGTTCCATCTGCCGCTCCATCATCTCCCCGTACGCCCGCCGTCCATGCACCCGCAACGTCAGCCACAGCTTCAGCGAGTTCATCCGCCGCGACCATTGCGCGCTCACCCTGAAATTGTCGATCATGCTGGGCCGCACCGCCTGCGGCATGTACGGAGACGTGACCGAAAACGTTTTCTCCAGCATCGCCGGATGCCGCGTCAGGATCACTCCCGCCGCAAACGGCATAGCCAGCCACTTGTGCGGATCGATCGTGATCGAGTCGGCGCGCTCAATGCCGCCGAGCAGCGAGCGGTATCGGTCGCTGAATGCCGCCGCCGCCCCGTAGGCGCCATCCACATGCAGCCACAGTCCGTAGCGCTCCGCAATCGACGCCAGCGCGTTCAGGTCGTCGATGGCTCCCGAACTCGTCGTCCCCGCCGTCGCCACAATGCAGAACGGAACGAAGCCGCACGCGTAGTCGGCCTCTATCTGCAGGATCAGGCGCGCCGTGTCCAGCCGCAGGCTGTCGTTCACCGGAATCCGGCGCAGCGCCTTGCGTCCCAGTCCCAGCAGTCCCGCCGATTTCTCCAGCGAGTGATGCGACTCCGCCGAAGCATACAGCACCGGACGCGCCCCGATGGTCGCAATGCCGTCTTCGATCGCATTGGGGAAGTGATGCGAAATCGCCAGTGCCAGCGCCGTAAAATTCGCCTCGTTGCCGCCGCTGGTAAATGTTCCGTCGCACGGGATCGCGTGTGCCGACCCATCCTGCGCCGCCCCGTCCGTGCCCGTCGTCTTCTGCCACCCGAAGCGCGAAGCGATCCAGCCGATCGTCTCCGCCTCCAGCGTGCTGGCAAACTGCGAGCGCGCCAGAGACGCGAGCTGCGGATTCAACGCCGACACCAGCGCCTCGGCCAGCACCGCCATATACGTCGGCGTCGGATTCATCAGTCCAAAATAGTTGGCCGAAGGAATGTGAAATCCCTTCTCGATCATCTCCGCGCACAGGTCGTCCAGCACCCGCCCGGCGTCCGATCCAAGCTCGGGCAGCGGGCGCGCCACATGCGTCACCGCGCGCTCGGTTTCATGGGGCTGTACGGCTCGATTGTCGAGGGAGGAAAAATACTGGTCAATACGGTCGATCAGGCGGTAGCCAAGCTCGCGCCGTTCGTCACTGCTGAAGTCAAATCCCATTGGGTACTCGCTTCTTACAAATCACTGCAGCCCGGATCCAAGGTTCAACCCCGCACAGCGGTAGCCGTCCTCGCCTATTAGTAGATCATGCAAGCCGGAAATCGGTGCAAGAAAAATCGCGCGCCCGCACATTCCTTCGGGTGTCCAACATCCGCCCTCGGGCACCCCACATCCGCCCTCGGGCACCCCACATCCGCCCTCAGGCACCCCACATCCGCCTTCCTTTGGCGAATGTGGGGACGGCCGTGCCTCTACTCCGCCGCCTCGTCCTTCTTCTCCGGCCTCAGCAGCGGAAACAGAATCACGTCGCGGATCGAAGTCGAGCCTGTCAGTATCATCGTCAGCCGGTCGATGCCGATGCCTTCGCCCGCTGTCGGAGGCATGCCATACGACAGCGCCCGTATGTAATCCTCGTCCATCTGGTGCGCCTCGTCGTCGCCCCGCTGCCGCTCCCCGAGTTGCTGCTCGAAGCGCCGCCGCTGCTCTTCCGGATCGTTCAGTTCGCTGAAGGCGTTGCCCAGTTCCATCCCCGCCACGTACAGCTCGAAGCGCTCCACAAAATCCGGCTCGTCGCGCTTGTTCTTCGAGAGTGGCGAAATCGCCAGCGGAAAGTCGTAGATAAACGTCGGCTGCCACAGATGCTCTTCGGCCACCGCCTCGAACATATCGGCGATCGCCCGTCCCGCTGGCTCCGTGGGATCGTACGGCAGATTCACCTTGGCCTTCTGCAGCCGCCGCACCAGTGCTTCAATCTGCTCGCCGCCCGTGAACTCCGCCATCTCAGGCGCCGCGCCCGCCGCCTCCGGCCAATACTTGATGATCGCCTCGCGCATCGACAGCCGCTGGAACGCGCCCCAGTCCACATCGCGCCCGCCGAACTGGTTCACCAGCGTGCCGTTCACCTCCAGCGCAACCTGCTTCAGCAACTCCTCCGTCAGGTTCATCAGGTCGTTATAGTCGGCATAGGCCTGGTAGAACTCCAGCATGGTGAACTCGGGATTGTGCCGCGTCGAGATTCCCTCGTTGCGGAAGTTGCGGTTGATCTCATACACCCGGTCCAGCCCGCCCACCACCAGCCGCTTCAGATACAGCTCCGGCGCAATGCGCAGGAACAGGTCGATATCGAGCGTATTGTGATGCGTGACAAACGGCCGCGCCGCCGCGCCTCCGGCAATCGGCTGCATCATCGGTGTCTCCACCTCGATGTAGCTGCGCGCGTCCAGAAAGCGGCGTATCGATTGCACAATCCGCGCCCGCTTGGTGAACACCTGCCGCACTTCGGGATCGATCAGATCGACATACCGCATCCGGTAGCGCAGCTCCACGTCGGTCAACCCGTGGAACTTCTCCGGCATCGGCAGCAGGTCCTTGGCGAGGAACGTCAAGGTCTCCACATGCACGCTCAGCTCGCCCGTGCGGGTGCGGAACAAATACCCCGTCACCCCGACATGGTCGCCAATGTCGAGCAGCTTGTACAGCTCCCAGACCTTGTCGCCCACCGCATCTTTCTTGACGTAGATCTGCAACTTCTCGCCCGCCTGTTGCAGGTGCGCGAAGCTGGCCTTGCCCATCAGGCGGATGGCGATCAGCCGTCCTGCAATCGAGACGTTGACCCGCTCGGCCTCCAACTGCTCGCCCGTGCTGGCCTTGTGCGCGGCCACAATCTCCGGTACCTGGTGGCTGCAATCGTAGTGGTGTGGGTAGGCGGGCTGACCGAGGGCTTCGATCTCCCGCAGCTTCTGCTTGCGGAGTTCGTAAATGTTATCTTCTAGGGACACTGGAAAATTGTATAACAGCAGCAGTCCGCCCCGTAACGGGGGGCCCGCATCCGCCCGCCGTTGGCGAATGTGTGGGGCAAGCCGGAACGCTCCCACGCCGCAGCAGAATAAATGCGTAACTACACATTGTAGTTACAGGGTGCTATCATGATGTTGTTCGAGTGGGACGACGCAAAAGCCGAAGCGAACCTCAAGAAACACGGAGTCAGCTTCCCAGACGCCACTCTCGTCTTTGATGACCCTGGCTTGCAGGTGGCCGTAGACCAGGTGGTGGACGGAGAGCAGCGATGGCAAGCGACCGGCAGCGCCAGGGGCGAAGCCGTACTTCTGGTGGTGCACACGGTGATAGGCAATGACGAAGACGAAAGAATCCGCATCATCTCGGCGCGGCGCGCAACCCGCCGCGAAATCCGCCGCTACCAGGGCACGCTATCATAAAGGCGTTGTCGGCGAACTGCCCGAACCAACGCGCCGCGATCTCCAACGTCTGCGTGCCCTCAGCAAACGCCCGGACTCCGAGATCGACCTCTCCGACATTCCCGAGATCACCGACGAACAGTGGCGCACCGCCGTGCGCTACAACCCCTACCTCGCGAAGAAAAAGCAGATCACCGTTCGTCTCGACACCGACATCCTCGACTGGCTGCAGAGCTTCGGCAAGGGTTACCAGACCAGGCTCAACGTGATGCTGCGCATGGCCATGAAAGCCGACCAATCCAAATGAGCGACGAGAAACCAAACAAGCGCGAAGAGAGTCCGTGGGTTCTGGTTGCCCGCTACTCCGAGATCGGATTCATCATTCCGGCCGCCGTGCTGGTCGGCTACCTGCTGGGCCTCCTCGGCGATTATCTTCTGCACACCCACTGGGTCTATCTGTTCGGTATCGTCTTCGGCGCGGTGGCCGGATTTGTGTCGATGATCCGCCGCGCCCTCCAGGCCAGCACCGACGCCGACAAGGTCGACGACAAAACCGAACGGGACGACTCCCATGATGGACACTGAAGGCGCTGCCGGAGACGAAAAGCCCGCAGACCCCGGCAGTCCCTCATCCGAGCCGCAACCCGAGGACTGGCCCGAGTCCGCCGAACTGCAATCGCCCGAGGTTTCCGCGCATGAGATGGCATCCTACGCTGGCACCCTGCGCCGCATCGAACGCCTGATCGTCGTCGCGGGCGTCGTCCTCGCCTTGGCCGTGCTCTGGCCGCTGGGTTGGCAGTTGGCGGCGGGAGTCCTGTTTGGTACGCTGCTCGGAGCCGTCAACTTCCGCTGGCTGGCCGCCTCGGTCAACGCCATTGGCGAGCGCATCGTACACGTCGAGAGCCGCGAACGCGGCGCCGCCGTGGTGGTGCGCGGCGTGGGTCGTATCTTCTTGATGGCCTTGGCCGCCTATGTTATCTTTACTTGTTCCGTACCTGGCTTGGTGGGGTTTCTGGCAGGGCTTGCCATGCCTGTCGTCGCGATCATGTGTGAAGCCGTGTATGAGTTCGTCGCCAGCAATCGGCGATCATCCTGACTGGGACTAGACAAGACATACAAATGCATCAATTGCCCTTTACCGCGCTCCTGAACCATTTGTTTGCCGGACCCGTGACCGCGCTCCTCAACGCGCTGCGGCTTCATCCCGTCAACCCGGCTACGCCGATCCCCGATCACGTCGCCATGCAGGTTCTGGTCTTCTTCATCCTGTTGGTGTTTTTCATCGCGGTGCGCGCCAGCCTGTCGGTCGAGAACCCAGGCACCCTGCAGCACGTCATGGAGAGCATCTACAACATGCTCGATGCGCAGAGCGAAGAGATCATCGGCCATGGCAACAAGCGATTCCTCTCCTATCTGATCACCCTCGGCCTTTTCATCCTCTCCTGCAACCTGCTGGGGCTGATTCCGTTCTTCGAGACCCCGACCGGCGTGCCCGTCGTGCCGCTCGGATGCGCCGTGGTCACCTGGGTTTACTACCAGTCGCAGGGCTTTCGCGCCAACGGCCTTGGATACGTCAAGCACTTCATGGGGCCGGTCTGGTGGCTCGCGCCCCTCATGTTCGTCATCGAAGTTTGCAGCCATCTGGCGCGCATGTTGTCGCTCACCATCCGTCTGTTCGCCAACATGTTTGCCGGAGACATGGTGACGCTGGTGTTCTTTTCCCTGGTGCCGATCGGGCTGCCGGTGATCTTTCTCGGCCTGCACTTCGGTGTTTCGCTCATCCAGACCTACATCTTTGTGCTGCTGGCCATGGTGTACCTCGGTGAAGCCACCGCCCACGAGCACTAGAAGGAATTTGCACCGCGCAGCCGCCAGCTTGGCTGCCATAGAGTTTTGTTGTACGCCGCAAGCGTGAGGGCCTCCCATTGCGTGGAACGTCAACCACCCACTGACGGCGAATTCTGAAGGAGCAATGAATATGAATAAGAAGCTTTTCCTGCTGTTGTCCTTTATGGCTGTCCTGATGCTGGCGACTCCGGTCTTCGCACAGGGTGAGCCCGCTGCCGCCGCTTATGCCGGCCCCAACTGGATTGCCATCACCTCCGGCTTCGCCATGGCGATCGCCGCCGGTCTGGCCGCCCTCGGCCAGAGCAAGGTTGCCGCCTCCGCCTGCGAAGGCCTGGCTCGCAATCCCGCCGCCCGCGCCGGCATTCAGCTTGCCATGATTCTCGGCCTCGCCTTCATCGAGTCCCTCGTGCTCTTCACTCTGGTCGTCGTCTTCGCCAAGGTTGTGAAGTAACTTTCGAACTCAGGCCGGCTCCGCTCCGCAGACCTCTGAAGAAACTGCGGGCGGATGCGATTCAGAAGAAGCGATGTTCCGCAATCCGGAGCGTCGCTTCTTTTTTGCCGATTGTATTTTCGATGATCCGGCGCGCGATGCAGTCCGCGAATGTCGTCGCGCTCGGTCGCCGTTCCCTTCGAGCGGTTCCTGCGTTGTTGTACCCCGACGCTGCCCTTGCTCCTGAGTTGTCATTCCGAACGGAGTGAGGAATTCCCGCGCCGCTCAAATCTCCAGTGCCGCCCCAGAGGCAGTTCAGCCAGCCCCAGTGCCTTGGAGACAGCCCAGGCGCCGCGTACCGATTACCTCTGCTATGGGACCGCTCTAGACCCGCTTCCGGATTGCCGCCGTGCACTCAAATCAGTACATGGGTATGTGAGTATTTGCGGTATCCCGGGGTGTCTTCGGTTTCTTGCGGACTGTCCTTCCAGTGTTTTGTTCTCAGAGCTGTCCTTCCGGGCAACGCGAGGAATCCCCGCACCGCTCCAATCTCCCGTAACGGCCTGCCAGTCAATTCGGCCAGTCACCCTCACGTTAGCGGGGTTCCGTGCATCCCTTCCGGCGACCGGCGCCAGAGTCAAACGATTAACTAGGTGGTAATCGCATGTCGTCGACCCCGTGCCTCCAGAGGCAATGTTTGGAAACTTACAAAACCATTTACCAACTTATAAACTTGACCTTCCAAACGATTACCTTTCCAGTGAATCGCTGTTCCCAAACGCAGCCGAGGCCCCGAAGCGAGTTCGGGGCCTCTTTCAAGCTCGAAATGCTCTTTCTTAGTGGTTGGCGAGGATCGTGGGCGCGCCCTGCGTGTAGTGCAGCACGGCGTTGGGCAGCACTCCGAGCCACAGAGTAGCGATCAGGCTGATGGCGATGGCCATGCCCACTCCGAAGCGCACTCGCGGAGCCGGTTCTTCCGTGCGCGGTTCGAACATGTACATGCGCACGATGAGGCGCAGGTAGTAGTAGGAGCCCATGCCGCTATTGGCCACGCCGATGATCGTGAGCCAGATGAGATGCGTGCGCAGCGCCGCGCTGAACACGTAGAACTTGGCGAAGAAGCCGCCAGTGATGGGAATTCCAATCAGCGATAGCAGAAAGAAAGTGAGTGCCGCGGCCAGCACCGGCGAGCGCCTGCCGAGTCCCGAGTAGTCGTCGATCTGCGAGTAGCGCTCCCCGCTGCCCGACATCTGTGTGATCACCGCGAAGGCGCCAACGTTCATCGCGGCGTACGCGGCGGAGTAAAACATTGCCGCCGAAATGCCGAGTTCGCGATTGCTCGCCGAGGCGAACGCCACCATCAGGTATCCCGCATGTGCGATCGAGGAGTAGGCCAGCATGCGCTTGACGTTGCTCTGCAGGATGGCTCCGAGGTTGCCGACGCACATCGAGAGAACCGCTGCAATCCAGATCACCCAGAACCAGTGCGGCGAAGCCGTGTCGATCACCAGGCGGATGAGAACCGCGAAGGCCGCGGCCTTGGGCGCCGTGGACATGAAGGCCACCACTGGCGAGGGCGCGCCCTCGTACACATCCGGAGTCCAGACGTGGAACGGAGCGCAGGCCACCTTGAAGCCAAGCCCTGTAAAAATCAGGGCTACAGCCACATAGGCCAACGGCTCGATGCGCGTGGTGTTGCTGAGCGCTGCGGCGATGTCGAAGACGTTGGTGGAGCCGGTGGCTCCGTAGAGCAGCGCGACGCCATAGAGAAAGAACGCGGTGGCGAAGGAGCCGAGGAGAAAATACTTCATGGAGCTCTCCGCGCTCTCCGCGGCGTGGCGGCGGAATCCGGCAAGAATGTAGCTGGAGATCGAGGAGATTTCCAGCGCGATAAAGATGAGTACCAACTCGACCGCGGAAGACATCAGGCACATGCCAACCGCTCCGAGCAGGATCAGTGCGTAGTACTCGCCGTGGTCGATCTTTTGGAAGGGAAGGTAGTCGAGCGACATCAGAATGGTTGACAGGGCGACCAGCAGCACAATGAGATGAAAGAAGATGCTGAAGTGGTCCACCCGAATCATGTGGTTGAAGCCGAAGCCTGCGAACTGGGGCTGCGCCTGGTAGGCGGTGGCGCCGATGGCGGCCAGCGCGCCAACGGCGGCAAACAGGCCAAGTCCCTTGCGGCTGCGCCCCGCGGGCAATAGCGGCTCGACGAACATGACGATCATGCCCCAGACCGAGAGGACAATTTCAGGAAGGATGCGTATGTAGTCGGTAGCTGTTGGCATGGCTATCTGGGCACCGTGTTGAGCTTGACTTGAAGCGTGGAGGCAGAGGACGCGCCGTGTTGCGTGTCCAGAATACCCGCGACCGAGGCATCGATGGAGTTCATCCACAAGCTTGGAAAAACTCCCATCACAAGAGCCAGGACAGCGAGCGGCCACAGAATGCTGCGCTCGCGCAGATCGGCATCCGGCAGCGTCGCGTTGACCGGGTTGCTGATGACTCCGTAAAAGGTGCGCTGGTAAAGCCACAGCATGTAGAAGGCGCTCCAGATGACTCCGCTTGCGGCGATGATTCCGTAAATCGCTTTGGCCTGGAACGCGCCGCTCAAAATCAGAAACTCGCCGACAAATCCGTTCATCAGCGGCAGTCCGATGGAGGAGAGCGTAATGAGCAGAAAGAGCGTGGCATAGACGGGCATCGGTGTGGCCATGCCGCCGTATTCCTTGATTTCGTAAGTATGGCGCCGGTCGTAGAGCACGCCGAGCAGCAGGAAAAGCGCGCCGGTGGAGATGCCGTGATTGAGCATCTGGTAGACGGCGCCATCCATGCCCGCGCGGGTAAAGCTGTAGATGCCCAGCACGACAAAGCCGAGGTGGCTTACCGAAGAGTAGGCGATCATCTTCTTCATGTTTGGTTGGACCAGCGCGACCAGCGCGCCATAAACAATGCCGATGATGGCCAGCGTGATGATCCAGGGTGCGTTGCGGTGCGCTTCCGCGGGGAACAATCCAATGTTGAAGCGCAACAGGCCGTAGGTTCCCATCTTGAGCAGAACTCCGGCGAGCAGCAC
>Ga0302320_10007609_pt1 | contig 23806 bp, 23 predicted proteins | sample Bog_T0_3_FD_202130 | JGI IMG/M metagenome (GOLD analysis project Ga0302320, IMG submission 202130) | Peat permafrost microbial communities from Stordalen Mire near Abisko, Sweden - Bog_T0_3 | ecosystem: Environmental > Terrestrial > Soil > Wetlands > Peat | place: Sweden: Abisko, Stordalen Mire...
GAAAAGCCAAAATTGCTCAGCGCGCGCGCCGCTGCCCCAATGTTGAGCGAATTGCGCGTTGAGACCAGTACGACGCGCAGGTGATCGGGATCGAGACGTTGGGGCAAGTTGCTATTTTACGGGAGCGTTGGATGCACGGATCATTCGCCCATGATTTTGACGATGATTCTCTTATCGCGTTGGCCATCAAATTCAGCATAGAAGATCCGCTGCCACGTGCCGAGATCGAGCTTGCCGTTGGTTACGGGCACGATCACCTGATGGTGAATGAGCAACGCTTTGAGGTGCGAGTCGCCGTTGTCCTCGCCGGTCTGGTGATGCTTGTAGTCAGGGTTCGCGGGAGCTAGCGTCTCCAGCCACTGGTCGATGTCTTCGATCAGGCCGGACTCATTGTCATTCACATACACGCCGGCCGTGATATGCATGGCCGAGATCAGCGCCATGCCTTCCTGAATGCCGCTTTTCTTGACCAGCGCTTCCACTTGCGGGGTGAGGTGAATGTAGGCCCGTCGCGTCTTGGTGTGAACTTTAATGTATTCGGTGAGCGTCTTCATGCTGAGGATTAGTTTATCGCTCCAGCGAAACGGCCAGTGCGTCGAGAGAAAGTGAGCGGAGAAGATTTCTTCTCATGCCACGCTCGACCTCCGAAATCTTGTCGGCAGCTTGGGCGATCCATTCGAAGCTGACCGAGCGGGCCATTCTTTGCAGCTCGCCTTTGATATCCGTGTTGCGAATTAGCGTAGGGGTGCCTGAACTCAGGAACAGCAAGTCCTCCAATAGCAGATACAGCGCATGCAGCAGGCCTTCGATTTTCTCGCGTCCTTCGGCGCCGGCGCGATAGGTTTCGGTGATCTTAAAGAGTTCGGTGTGATCGGCGGCATTGAGCGCTGAATTCAGAACAATGAGCGCATGGGCGCGCGCCGCGATGTAAGTGGGCAGAGCGAAGGTCATGGCGCGACCGATGGCGCCGCCGGAGAGCCGGGATACGAGAGCGCGCTGTTTCGCCTCCCACTCCGGGCGATGGCTCGCGAGATATTTCTCGACCTCGTCGGCTGACAAAGCTTGCAAGGTCACAGTCATTGATCGAGAACGAATCGTCGGCAAAAGCTCATGAGCGTTTTCGGTTAGTAGAAAAATCGTGGCGAAGTCGGGCGGTTCTTCCAATATCTTCAGAAGCGCGTTCGCCGCTTCCTTCATGAAGGCAGAGTCGGTGAAGACGAAAACCTTCTCTTTACCCTGGCTGGGGCGAAAGTAAATGGTCTCGATGACGCGCCGCACCTGGTCCACTTTGATCAACATCTGCGGCGGGTCGGGAGGAATGACCAGCACATCGGGGTGAGTCTGCACGAACATGCGAGTGTCTTTCTTGTCCGCTTCGCGCATATTCTCGCGGGAGTCGACGGCCTCATCGAAGCGCGCTTGCAAGTCTTCCGCCTGGCCGATGCGAACGCAGTTACTGCACTCGCCGCAAAAATCCGGCAAGCCGTCAGTGAGCAGCGGCGTGAGACAGTTCATGACTTGCGCCAGCATAAGCGCCAACGTGTACTTGCCTGCTCCGACAGGCCCCGCGATGATGACCGCTTGCGGAAAACGGTTGCGCGCCAGCATGTCGCGCAGGCGATTGACAGTTTCCGCGTTGCCGTAAAAAGAAGAGAATCCCATAACTATTGGAGTTTAAGTTTCAGCCGTTCTTTCATCAGCACGACGATCTTGATATGAGTCTGAGCCGGAGTGCCGCGCGCATCGACCAGCGCAACGCGTTTTTTGTCTCGTGCGGCGATGGCAAGGTAGCCTTCATGGACGCGCCGAAAGAAACTTGCGCTCTCGCTCTCGAAACGATTTTCGTCGCTGTCGGACTTGGTGATTTCCTCAGAATTACGACGACGCGCGCGGGCAACGCTGCTGGCTGGGTCGGAGTCCATAAGAATCGTGAGATCGGGCTGCAAATTGTCGCAAAGAATGCGATGCAATGTCAGTACACTCTCACTGCCCAGCTTTCTGCCTGCGCCTTGATAAGCCTCGGTGGAATCGGTGAAACGGTCGCACAAGACGATCTTGCCCGCTGCCAGCGCCGGATGAATAATTTCTTCGATGTGCTGGGCGCGCGCCGCGAACATGAGAGACATTTCCGCCATCGGATCGATGCCAATGCTGCGCGAGTCAAGAAGAAGAGCGCGAATTTTCTCTCCGGTTGGAGTTCCGCCGGGCTCACGCGTCGTCACTACGCTCAGACTAGCTTGAGAAAGAACGTCCGCAAGCTTCTGCATCTGCGTGCTCTTGCCGCAGCCGTCCAAACCTTCAAAGGTAACGAATTTTCCGCGCACTGAAGACACGCCGAATCATAACATTCGGCCAAACCGGCGGTTACCAAGGATACTTTTCCCAATAAGCGCGACGGGTTAAAGTGCGGGTATGTCCTCATCCTCGGCCAAACAATCCAAAGTGATCTGCATGCAGTGCGAGATGAACGAAGAGCGCTGCGAGTGCGAAAAGTACTGCTGCAACTGCCAGAGCCAGATCGACGTTCGCCTCTGCCAGGATGGGCTTTATTACTGCGTCCCCTGCCGCGAAGCTTGCGATTACAAAGTTTCTGGGTAATCCGCGCTGACTTACACCATGTAACGCGGCGTTCGCCGCTCGACGGCCACGTCAGTCCGGCGACAATGCGGGCACGAAGTTTCCGGCGAAATTGCATAGGCCTGCCGTACCGCCTTCAGTGTTGACGAAAACTTCTCCCGCTCTTCACGAAACACATGGCTTCCCGGAAACCACGCCTCAAATTTCAGGCTCTTCATCGCCTTGGCGAAGCTGGGGCGGACCCCGCACAAAAGCACGGTAGTCCCCCGGTCCTTCATGTCGCGTAGAAAGTGATCGAAGTGTTCCATGACGACCATGTCCGGATTGCGCGTGCGTTTCAGCCGCAGAACAATCGCCCCAATTTTCTCCTCTCGAGCGCGCCGTTTGAGGTCTTCAAAGCAGCGTTCGAGTTCGGGAGCGGCTCCAAAGAATAACTCCCCTTCCAGATCGTAAAGCAGCATTGTGCTGCAAGGCGGATCATCATCTAAACGCTCGCGGATGACGCGCTCATCGCTAATTACCAGTTCCGACCAGCGCAACATGGAAGCTCGCGGAATGAACATCAGGAAAGAAAGTGCCACGCCGATCAGAATGGAAAACTCCACGCTGATGAAGATGGCGGAGAATGCCGTCGCCAATACCAGTCCTGCGTCGTAACGCGATGCACGCATGGCATAAGCGATTCGCTTCCAATCGATCAGTCGCGATGCGGTGACGAGCAACAGGCCAGCTAGCGCAGGCTTGGGAACAAACCGCGCAGCCGGCGCGAATAAAACTACAACCAGTGCCACAGTTCCCGCCGACACGACCCCAGAGAAGCGGCTTACCGCTCCCGACTGAAAGTTGATGGCGGAACGCGTCAGCGATCCCGATCCCGGCAGGCATTGAAAGAATCCGCCGGCGAGATTGGCCAGGCCCTCGGCCATGCATTGCCGGTTATAGTCCAACTGTTGGCGGGTGTACGTCGCAATCGACTTGGCGATAGCCAGCGCTTCCAGCAGTCCGAGGAATGCGATGGCCAGCGCGCTGCCCGAGAGTTCCTTCACCCACCAGAACTTGATTTCTGGAATGTGCGGTGTGGGCAGGCTGCGGGGAACGCTACCGACGACGGAAATCAGAGTCTTGCCGTCCGCCGCGGGGATGGACCAGCCGAATCGCGCGGCCACCACTGACGCAACAATCAGTGCGACCAGCATGTCGATCTGCGGTAGATGAAATTTCCGGGCCAGCCTTCGCAGTAAAACAACCAGAACAATGGTTCCGACTCCAATCGCCAACGACCGGGGATTCGGTGCGCCTGCGGTTAAGGTCAGCCAAATCCGATAGAGAATGTGCTGATGCCCGGTTCCGCGATCATGCAAGCCGGTTAGGTTGCCGAGCTGACTGAGTCCCACCAGCGCCCCCGCCCCCGCCATGAAACCGATGACGACCGATTCGGAAATGTACCGCGTAAGATCGCCCAACTTGAAAACGGAAATCAAAATCTGGATCGTGCCCACCATCATGCCCAACAGAAACATGGCTTGATAGGCATCGAAGCGTGAGCCAGAGTCAAAAAACGCCAACGCGCTGAATACGACCAGCGAGATGGCGTTGGTCGGCCCATTGATGAGGTGCGAAGACGAGCCGAAGATCGAGGCCACGAGCGTGACCACGATGGCGGAATACAATCCAAAGCGCGGATCGACGCCGGCGATTAATGCATAAGCCATCGCCTGCGGAAGCGATATGGCAGCAACCGTTGCCCCGGCTAGTAAGTCGTTGCGTGCTTTGTCCCAGGAATAATTGATGGTCATCGTGCGCCGCTTTCGGCCTTGTCTAGTGTTGCAATCTTAAGTATGACGAGGTCGTGGGCACGATAGCCTATCGAGCCGCGTCCTGATTTCTGGCCTCGGTTGTTACCGAACCTCTTTCGTCAGAAGCCACGGTTCGTGCCTCGGTGGCTGACGCAGCCTTTCGCGGATTCGCGGATTGCGCAGCTGGCACCGGAGTTGAAAGTTGACTTCCCACGCTTGACGGTCTTGCGGGGACGACAGTCTCGGCGCGGTTATTCTTAACGACTATAAGTGTTGTCGCCAGCGCGATCGCGCCAAGGGCAAACGCATTCAGCCATACGGTGCGCATTAGAGTCCCCTCCGCGGGGAGAGTAGTGCGATAGGGAGCGAAAACGAAAGTTCGAAGAACATGGGATGCTACTCCGGTCGGGGGAACCTGATGCAGAGCGGCCTTCGTGGCAGCCGCTCGTCCAGTCCTGCGATTCTAATGTAGCATGTCTATTGAGTCAATAGAGATTATTGCGATACTGGAAAGCCTTGCTGCTAAAGCTCTTCCGCAGGGATGGAGCCCGCACCGCGCGACGGGCAGGGGGTCTGTCTGAATGAATAGACCCAACAAGAATGCCAGGCTTAGCGTGCAGGTTGAAGTTGGGCTTCTTGCAGCAGAGATTCCACGTGTTGCAGGGTCTCCGCAATGGTCAACGAATAGAAGTCGCGGCCCAGCCCTTCGCCGGAATCAAGCGCCCTCTTCAGGTAGTGGCCTGCGACGTCTATAGCCAGCCGGTCAGTGATCACCTTACTGGTGCGTCTGGTGTACTCAGGCCAGGCAGGATGCGGCAGCGCGACGGTGACCACGCGGCCGTCTACTAGGAAGTTCACATCCACCGCGTCGGCATGGCGAGTCGACAAGGCGACAATCAGTGAGTCGTAAATGCAGTGAACCTGCTTTTTGGTCCAACGGTCGGTGGCAGTGAAGTCTTCGTACATAGGGCTGACAAGACTATATCAACCGGGCTCGCGCCGGGCAAACACCGCCTGCGAGCAATGTTCGCCTGTAGACGAAAATCGCATTACAGGAGCATACTTCACAACCAACCAACGGAGGTCGCCCATGCGCTCGGAACTCGGCTGTTTCTGGTAAACTGAAGCTTCGTCAGCCGTCCGTCGTTTCTGGAGAGGAAGTTCGTGCGTACCGAAACCCACCATCAGTTAAAAGAAGACCGCTTCCGAGCGGTGACCATCCATGCCGCCGAAGCCACCGTGCACTGGTCGGTCGAACACAAGTCGAAGCTCATCGCCGCCGTGGTTGCGGTCGTCGTATTGATTGCCGCCGTTTCCGGCACCTGGTATTACTTCGAACAGCAAGACCTGAAAGCCAGCGTGGATTTGGGCAAGGCGACGCGGACTCTGGACACGCCGATTCGCCCGGCTGGAATGCCTCCGCAGCCGGACGCGCCCAGCTTCGCCTCCGCTAAAGAGCGGGCTACGGAGGCGCAAAAGCAATTTCAGGATGTCATGGCCAAATATCCGCACACCCGGTCATCGGAGTTCGCGGCTTATTTTCTGGGCGTCACGTCCGCGACATTGGGTGATAATGCTTCCGCCGAGAAGTCCTTCAAAGATGTGGCCTCGTCGCACAATGGCGATTTGGCCGCGCTCGCGAAATTCTCCTTGGCTGCGCTCTATCGCAACACGAATCGCAACCAGGATGCGATCGCTCTCTACAAGCAACTGATCGACAAGCCGACCATGACCGTGGGTAAGTCCGCTTCAGAGATCGAATTGGCCGAAACTTACAAGAGTGCGAATCAGCCCCAGGAAGCCAAGAAGATCTACGAACAGATTCAGAAAGAGAATCCCAAGAGTCAGATCGCGCAGTTGGCCACGTCGAAATTGCAAGAACTGAAGTAGATTTCAGAATCGTCCGTCGCATGATCGATGCCTCGCCAGCCCAAGAGTTCCTGCGACCGTGAACTCCCCAACCGGTTCGCTTGGCTGGGTTGCGGCATTTATTCTCGCCGTCTTCTCTCTTTCGCCGCTGAGCTCAATTGCTCAGGCTCCTGAACCCAGCAATCTCGCTAGAGCGCGGATGTCCCATCTACAGCACGGCGTCAACGCCAGCCAATGGTTCGCGCAGGTTTACGATCCCAAGGGATACACTAAAGAGCACTTCGAGACTTGGACGACCGCGCAAGACATTGCGCTCATTCAACCGCTGGGCTTCGATCACGTCCGCCTGAGCATCGACCCGCGGCCAATGTTTCAGTCCGGCCACGCAGATGAACTCCCCGCGGATTATCTCGCCTACATCGACGCTGCCGTGAAGATGATCGTCGATCACAAGCTAGCCGTAATCATCGACATTCATCCCGACAGCGACTTCAAAGCTCGTCTCTCCAATGACGACTTCGTGGAACAGTTTGCCGATTTCTGGCGCGCTCTGGCCAAGCATTTTTCTACGACCGACCCAGATATGGTTTTTCTCGAAATGCTGAACGAACCCGAGATGAAAGACCGATATCGCTGGTATGGCATCGAAGCCAAGCTCGCAACGGCGATTCGCGAAGGCGCGCCGAGACATACGATCATCGTCACTGGGGCACAGTATTCCGCGGACGATGAGCTGTTATTTATCAATCCGCTGCGCGACCCCAACCTGATCTACAGCTTTCACTTCTACCAGCCGGAAGTTTTCACCCATCAGGGGGCGACGTGGGCAGTGAACTTTTGGCACGAGCTGCGCGGAGTCCCGTATCCATCGAATCCGCAGGACGTAAACCGTGCGGCCCAAGCGGTGACCGATCCGGTCAATCGGCTTTACTTAATTCGCTATGGGGCGGAAGCCTGGGGTCCCGACCGCATCAACGCAGAAATCGGACAAGTCGCAGCTTGGGCGAAGCGCTGGAATGTTCCCGTCATCTGCGACGAATTCGGCGTCTATAAGAAATACGCTCCGCCGGATGATCGCGTCGCCTGGCTGCACGATGCGCGATCCGCCTTGGAGAAAAACGGCATGGGCTGGACCGTTTGGGACTACAGCGGCGGCTTTGGCGTAGTGACCAAGAATCCGGGCCAGCCTCAAGCTCAGCCGGACCCCGCCGCGCTGAAAGCGCTCGGTCTATCCAGTCGTAACTAGCCCGCCAATTTAGGGGGTTACGCCTTCGCCCGCCACAGGCTATACTTTATGTGGGATGTCGTCATGTGGGATGTCGTCCGATGCAGATTCGTCCGCTCAATTCGCACTTGCCCGCTTGCTGGCTCGGTTGTTTGCCCTGCCCTCGCCGGCATTTGGCCGTGTTGCCGTCCCTTTCCCGCCCCAGTCTCTTCGGTAGCGACTAGTTAGTTTCTCCACTTCGCAGCTTTTCATTCCTCAACATAAGCGAACGAAAACCGGCTTACCAAGCCGATTCACCTAGGAGAACACCATGACGACCAGCACCCTCGCAGGCCCCAAGATCATCACCGCGCTGCCCGGCCCCAAGGCGAAGCGCATTCTCGACGGCGATGAGCAGTACATCTCGCCTTCCTACACGCGCTCTTACCCGCTGGTAGCCAAAAGCGGACGCGGCATTGTGATCACCGATCCCGATGGCAACGAGTTTTTCGATTTCTCCGCTGGCATCGCCGTGACCTCGACCGGCCACTGCCACCCCCACGTGGTCGCCGCGATCCAGAAACAAGCAGCTGAACTGATCCACATGTCGGGAACGGATTTCTATTACGAGAGCATGATTACTCTGGCCGAGCGCCTGTCGAAGATCGCTCCCATGCCGGGACCGCACAAGTTTTACTACGGTAACTCTGGCGCGGAGGCAGTCGAATGCGCGCTGAAGCTCGCCCGCTATCACACCAAGCGGCAAAACGTGATCGCCTTCTTCGGCGCCTTCCACGGACGCACCATGGGCGCGCTGTCTCTGACAGGCTCCAAGCCACAGCAGAAACGCCGCTTCGCGCCGTTGGTTCCCGGCGTCACCCATGTGCGCTATCCCGATGTCTATCGCGGCTGCTCTGGCGGCGCACAGGATGGCGAAGCGTTCGCGCTCGGCTGTGCCCGCTATATCGAAGAGAAACTGTTCAAGACCATTCTCGCACCGGAAGAAGTCGCCGCCATTTTCGTCGAGCCAGTACAGGGCGAGGGCGGATACGTCGTCGCACCAACCGTCTTCATGCAGGAACTACGCCGAATCTGCGACCGCCACGGCATCATGCTCGTCGTCGACGAAGTGCAAAGCGGTATGGCCCGCACCGGCAAGTGGTGGGCGGTCGAACACACCGGCGTGCAGCCTGACATGGTTTGCATTGCCAAGGGCATCGCGTCCGGCATGCCGCTGGGCATCACGATGACCAAGGCGGACATCATGGACTGGGTTCCCGGTTCGCACGCTTCGACTTATGGCGGAAATCCCGTCTGCATCGCAGCCGCACTGGCAACTCTCGACGTCATCGAACAGGAAAACCTTCTGGGAAATTCGACCGCAGTTGGCAATCACATGCTGAAGCGCATGGCCGATTGGCCCACGAAACACAGGCTGGTCGGCGATGTACGAGGCATCGGTTTGATGATCGGCGTCGAAATCGTGAAGGACAAGAAAACGAAAGAGTATGGCGCAGCGGAGCGCGATCGCATCGTAGAACTGGCCTTTGAGCGCGGCGTTTTGTTTCTGGGATGCGGGCCCAGCACGATTCGTATCGCGCCTCCGCTTGTCGTAACCAAGGATGAAGCCGACGTCGCCATCGATGCCCTGGAAGAGTGCATTGCGCTGGTGGGCAAACACTGACTGGAGAAATGAATTCGCAATCCATTCCCGCGTATCACGGCGTCATCGACGCGATCTACATCGCCGCGCAGGCCCAACAGCCGACCGTTTCCGTTGAGCAAGTGGAGGCGACACCTGGCGTTGGCCTGCACGGCGATCGCTATGCCGAAAAGCAGGGGACGTTCTTCAAACCTCTGCCTGACTATGAACTGACCTTGATCGAAGCCGAGGCTTTGGAAGCGATGAAGCGAGAGTACGACATCGACCTCTCTGCAGGGAACGCGCGCCGCAACCTAGTCACGCGCGGCGTTCCACTCAATCATCTCGTAGGACGAGAATTTTCCATCGGCGAAGTAAAGATTCGCGGCATTCGCCTCTGCGAACCTTGCAGCCATTTGCAAGCGCTCACCAAACTTCCGGTGATTAAAGGCTTGCGCCATCGCGGCGGACTGCGCGCCCAAATTCTCAGCGCTGGAACGATTCACGTCGGCGATCCAATTCAAAGTTAGGCGCCGCAATCAACTCCGAAAAAACGAAAAGACCACCCGGCAAAAGGTGGCCTTTTCTTTCAAGGGAGAATAGTCCTAACGGAGTAAATTGGCCGTCAAAACTTTCTGGCAAGATATTATGAGCCAGCCACGGGCGTGTCAACAATTTTGTAATAAATAAATGGCTTTATTATCAACAACTTAACAAAAAAGTTAACAGCTGGGATCATTGGGCGAAGAACGCTCAATAACGACCACTTCCACATCTAACCCGCTTGGATTGTTGGGGTTAACCGTCCCAGCAGGCAAATCCGCCCCCCTTGGGCCGCGATCGGACAAGTGCAGCGAGACCAATTCCACATCCTCGGGACGGTCGAAGAATCGGTCGGGCCAGAAGCGTTTTACGAGGATGCGAACTCCTCCAAATGCCACACCCACCGCGACTGCGAAGCCCAAAATAATTCCGCAGAGGACGATCACATTCACTAACAAGTTCGCGACGTTATCCTTCTTGGTGAAGTGCGTGTTCTCGTTCCATGTGACGTCGGCTTCGTAAGTCACCGACGCCAGCAGCGCCTTGGCTTCGCTGCTCGAAATATTTCCGGAGACGATGACGACAATCGGTCCCGTGCGCTTATCGAAAATCGTTTGCGAGTTGCCCGGAGGGAAGCTGGCTTCGATCTTGCGCAAGTGGTCCGCGGCGATCTGAGGCGTGGGATACGAGATCAGCATCAGCGTGGCATCGCCGGTCGACGTCGCATAATTTCCTAGCGCAACTTCGGCGCCTGCGCTGAAGTCTACAAGCTGCGCGGAAATCGCCGCGCCATTGCGACCGTCGTTGGCGTGATCCAGACCCACGGGCCCCATGATGTATCTCGCACTGTTCTTCTCGTAGGACTCCTTCGGCAGATACGCCGGCAGACTCGGCAGATTGCCCGTATTGCCCGGCGGAGGCGGAATCGCCGCCGCCAACTCGCGCAACTCCGCCGCGGACATCGCCGTGAGCTTCTGAAACACCGCGTCCACCAGCACGTTGCCCTGATAGAAGAGCACGCGCTCATTCAGCGATCCCGCCTGGCCGCCGATTTTTTCGTTCTGCATCTGCGGCAGTTTGTAGAACGTGAACGCGCCATACGCTCCGCTGGCATCGGCAAAGCGCGCCGCCTTCACGGTCAGCGTGTCGCTCTCGCGAGTGTAAGTCGCCCCCTCAAAGTCAGTGAATCCATACTCGGCAAGCAAAGCCGCATTAACCGGATCGGCGGACGTGGGACTGGCGCTGGCTTGGATCGAAGCCGCAGTCCAGCCAGAGAATTGTTTAGGCAAAATCGGCGGAGCAGCGGAAGGCTTGGCATCCGCAGCAAAGGAATACGACGCGAGCAGCGTTAAGAACGCGAACGCCGCCGAAACTCTCAGGAATCGGATGAAGGAAAAGCTCACCACCACAGTTTAGAGTATCGGCGGCAATGGAAAGTTTCGCTCTTACCGAGCCCCGAGGTCACTTCATTCCCTCGAGTATCGACCCCACAATCCCTCCGACTACTCCGCCTTGGACAGTTTGTCGTGTCTCCGCTTGCGGCATGTACTCTTGCAGCTTGTGGGCTAGTTTGGCGATGGGGAGGGTTTGCAGCCAGATGCGTCCGGGGCCGGTGAGCGAGGCGAGGAAGATGCCGTCGCCCCCGAAGATCATGTTCTTGATGCCGGGAACGGTCGTGATTTGAAACGACACGCCGGACTGGAACGCGCCGACGTGCCCGGGATGCACGCGCAGAGTTTCGCCGGGCTTGAGGTCGCGTATGACCAGTTCGCCGGAGAGTTCGATCCATGCAATGCCCTGGCCGTGGACGCGTTGCAGCAGAAATCCGTCGCCGCCGAAAATTCCCGCGCCCAGCGATTGCTGAAAGCCAACGCCGATTTGTACTTGCGGTGTGGCGCAGAGAAAGCCGTGGCGATGAATCATGTATTCGTTGCCCGCGTTCACTTCGACCGGAACGATGTGGCCGGGAAGTTTGGTGGCGAAGGCGATCTCGCCCGGTGTGCCGACGGCGCGATACTCGGTCATGAAGAGTGTGCCGCCGCCGGCCACGCGCTTGATGACGCCGAAAATACCGCCACCGCCGCCCAGCTGCGTGTGCGTCAGCATCTGCACCGAACTGCTCATCCAGGAAAGCTCGCCGGCCTCGGAAATCACAGACTCATTGGGATCGAGAATGAACTCAAGGACGGGCATGGTCGTACCGGTGATGCGGCTCTGCATGATGGTTTCTCCTGAGGATGAATGAAGGCTGACGCCTACGGATTATAGCGGTTTGTGCCGTAAGCGTTTATACGAAACCGAGCCGCGAAAGGTTGCCACTATTCCTGGCTGGTCTTTTCGATCTTGCTGGCCAGTTTTACACCGCTCAATCCGCCGACATATTTGGCGATGCCGGTGTAAAGCGACTCTGCGATGCGCTGGCGGTACTCAGGGGACTCGAGGCGACGCTCATCTCCGGGATTGCTGACGAAAGAAATCTCCGCCAGGATCGACGGCATGTTCGCCCCGATCAAAACAATAAATGGAGCTTTCTTCACGCCACGATCGCGCAGACCGGCGTTCTTGGCGGCGAGGCCGCTGTGCAGAGCAGACTCCACGTCCGAGGCGAATTCGTGCGACTCTTCAATCTTCTCTTTGAGCGCAATCTTCTTCACGAGGTCTTGCAGTTCGTGAATGGATTTCTCCGACACTGCGTTTTCGCGTGCGGCGGTTTCGAGCGCGTCGGGCGAAGACGTGAAATTCAAATAATAAGTTTCGACTCCGCGCGCATCGGGATCGCGACTCGAATTTGCATGAACCGAAACAAAGAGATCGGCTTGTTGCTGATTAGCGATGGCAGTCCGAGTTTCGAGCGGAATGAACGTATCGTCGCTCCGTGTGTAGACGACTTCCGAGCCAAGCCGGGATTCGAGCAGCTTGCCGAGACGCAGGCTAACGTCGAGTACCAAGTCTTTTTCTTTGAGGCCGTTGGGCCCGATGGTTCCGGTGTCATGGCCGCCATGACCGGGGTCGATCACAATCTTGCCGATCTTCAGGCCTAGCGCACGAATTAGCGAGCGGTTGCCGCTGGCCGTGGGCTGAGCTTCGCGAATATCAAACTGCGCCGATGCCGACGGAGTTTTGCGGTGCGGCTTGCTGGATGCGTTGTTCGCAAGAGTTCCCGATGCGACAACTGGGGTTTTGCCGGGCTTTGCGGGGGCCTCTGAATTGTCGCCCTCGTCGGACGCTCTTGCGACCACGCTTATGGGTTTAGTGGATGCGGGCGTTGCATCCTCCCCGTGGGGCTCGGGTTCGTCGTCTGCCTCGACGATGGTTTTCTTGATCTTTGTCGTTGATTCGGCCTGAGCTGCGGGGATGCTCTCGCTCGACGCAGTTGAACCTGTGCCGTTCATAGGACGCATCGACGGTGAGTCATCCCCCGGAGACGGCTTCGAACTTGATCGACTAGAAACGGTTGCCGTCGCGTCCGCTGTCGAGCTTGCTATCACATCATTACCCTGGGCAGGCGATTCGTGGGACGTCGTCTTCTCAGCCGATGAAACCGGAGAATCCTTGCCGTGAATATCAATCATCAGGCGCGGCGGATTAGGCAGCAAGAACGCGTCGTAGCGCGAGAGATCCCCGACTTCGAGAACGATTCTGGTTTTGCCCGGCTCGAACTGCGCCACGCGAATTTTCTTGAGCAGTCCGTCGTCAACGTCGAAACTCTTGCCCACGAGCGTAGAGGCAAGTTTCGTGTCGAGCAGATCGAAGAAAATGCGATCGGGGCCGGCGATTCGTTGCGACTCGAATTTCACTTCGTCTTCGAGGTCGATGGCCACGCGAGTGTAGTCGGGCGTCGACCAGTGACGGATTCCAGTGACGCGGGCGATGGCTCGCGCGTTCTCAGACTTAGGCTCATCCTTGCTCGGAACTTGAGTGGAGGTCGCGACCGTCCCCGACTGAGGCTGAGAATGTGGAGGTTTGTCCGCCGCTTCCTTCAGCGCTTGCCGAGCCTCTTCCACCAAATGGCTTCGCGGATAGCGATGCAAGAATTCTTTGAACGTGTCGCGCGCCTTGGCGGCATCGTCAAGATCATCCTTATATATCTCGCCAATCGTGAACAACGCCTCGATGCGATACTTGCTCCCCGGATATTCGCGGCGCAGAAATTCGTACTGTTTGATCGCACCTTGCAGCGTCGCAGTATCGTCGAAGCGGCGTCCCATTTCCACCATCAACTCGGCAACGGCCAGCACGCTGGGCTCGGCTTTGGTGGAAGTCGGCGCGCCGAAGTAAACGCTGCGATATTCCGCAATGACGCGGTTGTATTCGCGGCGTGCGCGATCCTGAATTGGCCTGCCATTCAGCGCTTCCCGCATGGTGGCGGCGCGATCGAACTGCTGGCGAGCCCACGCGTCCGATTTGTGGCGAGCATGGGCCGCGGTCACTGACAACAGCAGTGCCGTTAGAGCCGCGACGAAGCGCAGCGCAACATGACTTCGATGAAACCTTCGCAATGGACTGAGCCTGTGGCTGGGCGATCTAGCGACGACGAACCAGCACATCCTCTATCAGACACTGTTTCCGAGGGATGCGCTAGCTACTAACCAGATGCGGGGCTAGTCGGTGTTGCTGAAGGAAAGAACGCCGTGGGCATCGCGTTCGACGCGGATGGGTTGATGGAAGATGCGGGAAGCTGTGTAGCCTGGATTTTCCACAAGGCCGCCGTCATAGAGTTGTGTGATGCGTTTCACGTAATTGCGTGTCTCGGCAAAGTGCGGAATTCCGGCGCTGCGGGCGACCGCGCCCTCACCGGCGTTATAGGCGGCAAGAGTTAATTTCACGTCGCCGTTGTAGCTCTCCATCAACTGCTTGAGGTGGCGAACTCCGGCATCAACGTTTTCGAGCGGATCGAAGGGATTCGAAACATTCAAAGAACGCGCAGTCTGCGGCATCAGCTGCATCAATCCCATGGCGCCTTTGGGTGAGACCGCATTCGGATTGAAATTCGATTCCACTTTGATCACCGCGCGCACCAGGTTGGGATCAACGCTGTGCCGCGAGGCCGCTTGATCAATGGCGCTGTCGATGTCTTTCGGACTGAACGCGTGCGCTTCGCTGGATCTAGAGAATGTTGGCTGACTGTCGCCGTGGCCGAGGTATTGATTAACTTCCGCAGCCGCCGAACGCGCCGCCCGCATGTGCGCCGAAGGCACTGGCTTCCACCGATTCTCTTTGTTGCTCCAATAGACGAGGCCGTTCGGACTCGAGGTTGAGGCTTCCTTAACGCCGTTGGCCGTCTTGGTCGGCTCGATCACCGATTCGTTGACGTAGATTCTATGACCGCTGTCGTCCACGGCGGCGACGATGGGGGCGGGTACTCCTCCGTCGGCTGCCTGCGTCTTCGAAGCTATTAGGAGAAGACTCGCGCTGGCTAAGACGAAGCAGAGTGTCGTGAAGCTGAAAATGTGTTTTGAGGTGCGCGTTTTTCGCATATCAAATGGCTACCTGAAGTATAGGGCGTGAAGGTGCCAACGCGAGTACACCAAAGCCCCATGCACCACTGAGCACGTCGTTGTAAGTGTCTGTATTAGAATCCTTTAACCGTAGTAATCTGGTCGAGGTTACCACCGCTTCTAACGCCGACGCTTATGCCCGAAAACGAAGCTCCCGAACCCCTTGCGGAACCGATTGCGGAACGGCGACATCCCGATTCGCAGATGCTGTTCGGGTTCTGGTATCGCGCTCTGCCCAGTGTGGAGTTGCAGCGGAACCAACTGCATCCGGTTATGCTGCTCGAGATTCCGATGGTGCTCGGCCGCGATGCGCAGGGGCGGCCGTTTGCTCTGCGCGACGCCTGCCCGCATCGCGGCATGCCACTCTCTTGCGGGCACTTCGATGGCAAGCAAATCGAATGCAGCTATCACGGCTGGAAGTTCGAAGCGCACAGTGGACAGTGCGCGCTGATTCCATCTCTTACGTCCGATCAGACTCTGAAATTCGATCGTATTTATGCCGGCAGTTACGCTTGCGAAGAGCACGACTCATACATTTGGGTGTTCGTGCCACAACCGGCAGCGGCGGGCGCGGGATTCACCAAACGCGATGAACCTGCGCTTCTGACTCCGCGTATTCCGATTTTCAGCGACAAATATAAGCTCGCCAATCTCACGGCGGATATGCCATGCAGCGTCGATCACGGCATCATCGGATTGATGGATCCCGCGCACGGGCCGTTCGTGCATCAGGCGTGGTGGTGGCGCAGCCGGCATAGTATTCACGAAAAGCAAAAGCACTTCGAACCGATCCCAGACGGCTTTCGCATGAGCGCGCACACGCCCAGCTCCAACAGCGCCCCTTACAAGCTGTTGCGGCTTTATGCCAAGGCCAACGCGATCACAACCACTATCGATTTTGTGCTGCCCAATCTGCGCGTGGAAACCATTCGCGCAGGCAAGTATTGGTTTTCCAGTTTGACCACGGTGACTCCGGTCACGCGCACTCACTGCCGCATCGACGTAGCCGCCGCTTGGAATCTGTTTCAATGGATTCCGTTTGCGCCCGAGCTTCTGAAATTTGTCTTCGCAAAATTCGTCGAACAAGATCGTCAGACCATGGAGGATCAGTCGCGAGGCTTGCGGCACAATCCGCACCTAATGTTGATCGACGACGCGGATCGTCCCGCGAAGTGGTACTTCCAGTTGAAGGCGGCGCATCTGGCGTCGCTGCGCACGGGCGAGCCGTTTCGTCATCCCATGAGCGGGCCCGTGACGCTGAAGTGGCGAAGTTAATCTTGGACGCCACGAACGTCGGGCGTAGAGTCATGGCATGAGACCCCTCGCAGCACTCGGGATCCTACTCGTCGGCTGCTTGAGCGCTCCTGCTCAAGACACTCCCCAAACTGACGGTCCACCGCCTGCTCCATCGAGCGGCGCGGTGATGGTCCAGCTATTTGGCCCCAAGTATCCGCCGCTGGCCCAATCGGCGCGTATAGCTGGGGAGGTGGAATTGAAGCTTCGAATCCGGAAAGATGGAAGCATCAATTCAGTCGTCTTGGTCAGCGGTCACCCGATGCTGACACAAGCCGCATTGGACAGCGCTCGCCAGTCGCGCTTTGAGTGTCCGGGCTGCGCGGACGAAGTTACGACGTACTCGCTGATTTATTCGTTTCAGATAATTGCGGGGCCGGACTTTCCATGTCCCAAAAGCTATCAGCACGTAACTCAATCCGGGAATCGCGTCACGATAACGGGTGAGCCTCGCCTCGCCTATCCTATTTTCATCAGCTTTGGCATCCGGTCCGCAAAATGCTTATATATGTGGAGATGCGGTTCGGACTGGGGCGGCAAGGACTACTACACTTATCCTGTGCGTTCGGCGAAATGCTTGGACCTGTGGAAGTGCGGTCGCCGCCTGCGAGAACCATACGCCACGTGTCAACGTCTGCATCGCGAAATCTGGTAATAAATCGTGTTACTCGCACGATTTCCTCCACAGGCTTCTGCGTTATACTGCGCTCAAGCCTTGATTTCTTCTCCTAGGAAAGACGTGCCGCGATGAGCGTAAAAGAACAAGAGTTGCCCACCCAGATTCCCGCCGACGAGTTTCAAGCGCTGGAACAGAAAATCTATCGCACCATTGAACTGTATAAGTCCGCGCAGGAAGCGCGGATGATTTCCGAGCGTGACAACAAGCGCCTGCGCGAACAACTGGAGCAGCGCGAGGAAGAAGTTGAGACGCTTCGCCGCGATGTGATTCAGTTCAAGCGGGACCGCGAGGAAGTCCGCGTGCGCGTAGAGAAGATGCTTCACCAAATCGAGAGCATGACCGAAGAAAAAGCCGCGAGCTAAGAAAAATATTTCATGGCGACGCCCACCAAATCGAATCCCGTGCAGACCGAAACCGGAGTGCGCGTCGAAATTTTCGACCAAGCCTATCAACTGCGCGGCTCCGATCCGGAATACATTTTGAAGCTGGCGGAGTACGTCGACGCGAAGATGCGTGCCGTGGCGCAGCAGACCCAAACTATCGAAACCGCCCGACTGGCAGTGCTTGCAGCCTTGAACATTGCCGATGAGTATCACTTACTCAAGCGCAAACAAGAAGGCGGCAGCGCGGAATACAAGCAGCGTGCGCATCATCTCTCCGATGTGCTGGATGAAGTCTTACAGGACGAGCGCAAGATTGGCTAGCCGACCGCGCGCGTAAACTTACTTCCCTTCCAGTTCCGCCTTCACCGCCGCACTGACCACTTTTCCATCTACTCTCATGCCCGCGCCATTGAATCGCGCCATCACGTTTTTCATCACGGTGCCCATGTCTTTGATGGTTGGCGATCCCATCTCTGCGATCACGGCTTTGACGCCGGCGACAATATCGCCCTCGCTGGCGGCCTTCGGCATGTAGGTTTCGATCAAGAGAATCTCGGCGGATTCTTTGTCCGCCATTTCCTGGCGTCCGCCTTTGGTGAATTGTTCGACCGATTCTTTGCGCTGCTTGATCAGCGTACTCAAGACGGCCTGCGCTTCTTTGTCGTCGAGCGGCGCCATCTTTTCAATTTCGCGATTCTTGAGCGCAGTCTTCACCATGCGCAGCGTGGAGAGCCGATGCTCGTCCCGCGCCTTCATGGCCTGCACAATGTCCTGCTGAATCTGTTCGGTGAGCGTCATAGCGAAATTATATGCGCGATAACCATTTTGGATGAGGCGCAACACTATTATTGATGCCGCTATGGGCCGCGCTTCGCCGAGTGTACGTTAAACTGATAGTTCGCAATCCAACCAATTCGCAGAACCTAGTTCTTAAACAAACCAGGAGTCATCCAGCCATGTTGCTGAAGAACCGCCTTTTTACGCCCGGACCTACGCCCCTTCTACCTGCCGCGCAAACCGCGATGGCGTCCAACACCATGCACCACCGCACCGCGGAGTTTCGCGCACTTTTCACCCGCGTGCTCACCGACATGAAGGAGTTCATCGGAACCAAGAACGATGTGCTCGTCATCGCGGCCTCGGGAACCGGCGTAATGGAAGGCTCGGTCACCAACCTCACTTCGCCCGGTGACAAAGTCCTCGTGCTCACCGCCGGAAAGTTTGGCGAACGCTGGCGCGATCTGGCCAAGACGTTTGGCTGCTCGGTCGAATTGGTCAGCGCTCCTTATGGCGAGACGTTTTCGCTCGATCAAGTAAAGGCCAAGCTCACGCCGGATATACGCGCGGTCTACGTCCAGGCCACCGAGACCTCTACCGGTGCTCGTCACGACGTCCACGGCATCGCGAAGCTGGTGCGCGAGAGCGGCGGCGACACGTTGCTCGTCGTCGACGCCATCACTGGACTCGGCACCACGCATTTCGATGTTGACGGCTGGGGCATCGACGTCATCATTGGTGGATCGCAGAAGGCGCTGATGATTCCGCCCGGGCTAGCGTATTGCGCGGTCAGCGACCGGGCATGGCAGCGCATGGAAACCACAAAGTCTCCGCGGTACTACTTCGACTTCCGCCGGGAACGCAAAGCGGCCGCAAAGGGCGAGTCGGCATACACGCCAGCCACATCTTTGTTTGCCGCGCTGGACGCGGCTTTGGCCTTCATTCGGCAAATGGGCAAAGGCGATTTAGTCTCGGGACGCAACGCCTTAATCGAAAACGCGGAACTCGCCGCCGCCATGACACGCGCGGGAGTCCAAGCGGCGGGATTGAAGTTGTTCGCTCCTTCGTCGCCAGCCGCAGCGGCGACCGCGGTGCTTGCGCCGGAAGGCGTCGACTCGGGTGCGATCGTGAAAGGCTTCCGTGAAACATTCTCCGCTGTAGTGGCCAACGGACAAGGCGACGACATGAAGGGAAAGCTCTTCCGCGTGGCTCACCTCGGCTACTACGACTATCTCGACACAGTTGGACTGCTGGCCGCGCTGGAACACGTGCTGGGCGCGGTTACCGGCAAAACGCCGGAGTTCGGACGAGCCGTCGCTGCGGCGCAAAAGGTGTACGCCGCCGCGAAATAAAGTTTTCCAAATCATCCCCTAATTCATAGCAATCCAAGTTCGATTGGAGTTTATTCATCATGAAGATCGTCATTGCAGAAAAGATGTCCAGCGCAGCCGTTGACTTGCTGCGCGAACCTGGTTGGACCGTGATCACTCCGGAGCAGATCGACGGCAAACTTGCGGAGCACCTCGCGACCGCCGACGCGCTGATCGTGCGCTCATCGGTTCAAGTCAATGCGGCATTGCTGTCGCACGCGACCAAGCTCCGCGTCATCGGACGCGCCGGCGTCGGCGTCGACAACATCGAGCTAGAACCAGCGACGCGCAAAGGCATCGCCGTCATGAATACTCCAGGCGCGAACGCGGTCGCGGTCGCTGAATACACCATCGCCATGATGCTGGCCATGGCCCGTTTCGTTTGCCGGGCGAACGAGCTCATGCACGCCGGCAAATGGGAGAAGAAATCGCTGCAAGGAACTGAACTCCGCGGCAAGACGCTGGGCATCGTCGGACTGGGCAAGATCGGGATGGAAGTTGCCAAGCGCGCCCGCGCGTTCGGCATGGAGGTAGTCGGCCACGATCCTTTTGTGCAAGCCAACGTCGCAAAAGACAACGGCGTGAAGTTGCACACTCTCGACGAAGTGTACGTCGTCGCAGATTACCTTACGCTGCACGTTGGACTCACGCCGCAAACCGCGGGCATGATCAACGCCGAGTCGTTGAAGAAAATGAAAAAGGGCGTGAAGCTGGTGAATTGTGCGCGTGGCGAACTGATCGAGGATTTAGCTTTCGCCGAGGCATTGAAGTCGGGTCAAGTTTCCGGCGCCGCTCTCGATGTCTTCACCGAAGAGCCGCTCAAGAATTCCGCCTATGCCGCGATCGACAATGTCCTGCTCACGCCGCACATTGCCGGATCGACCAATGAGGCGCAGGAAGCCGTAGGCATTCAAATCGCCATGCAGGTGAAGGAATATCTCAAGCACGGCGTGATCCAGAATGCGGTGAACGTTCCATCGGTCTCTCACGACGAATATGTAGAGATGCTGCCATACACCGTGCTCGCGGAACGCCTGGGATCATTCCTGGCGCAGATCACCGATGGCGCTTGCGAAGAAATATCCCTTGTCTACAGCGGCGCCATCGCCGAATGGAAAACCGAATTGATTCGCAACGCCGCCATTCAGGGCATTCTCAACGTCTCGCTGGACGAAAAGGCAAATCTGGTGAATGCCGCAGCCATGGCCGCCTCCCGCGGATTGCGCATCCACGAGGAACGTAAGCTGAAACCAGCGACGGGCGGCGCAGGCAATGTTCTATCTGTCACTCTCAAGGCGAAAGCGGGCGAAGAGCATACCGTGAAAGGCGCAGTGCTGCATCAACACGCCCCTCGGCTGCTGCACATCGATGGCATCGATGTGGAAGCTCCGCTGGAACAGAATTTGATCTACCTTCGCAATCGCGACGTGCCCGGCGTGATCGGACGAGTCGGCACAATCCTCGGCGAGCATGAGATCAACATCGCGGACTTCTCCCTGGGACGACCCGGCAACGGAACGAAAACCGATTCTCCCCGGCAAGCGATCGCGGTGGTCCACGTCGACGGAAAAGTGCCAGCCAGCGTGATGGCGGAACTTCGGCACGTGCGGGCGGTTGAAGTCGCCAAAGCGGTGCGGCTGTTTTAGCTAGCGGCCTCGTCAATTTTCCGCCCAAGGCTCTATGATGGAAGCATCCTATCCATCATCATTCGCAATTCAGGAGCCTCATGGTTAGACGCTTGACCGGACGTGTTCTATTTTTATTGTTCGCCGCACTGCTGTGCGCGGCCCCCGCTTTCGCGCAATACAACCGGGTCGACGTTAGCCTCAATGGCGGCGCGATTTTCAGTAAGCAAACTGAAGGCAACAACGTAACGCAGACCACCACGAACGGTGGCGCGTTCCTGCTCACGGCCCGCCTGCGCTTCGATTCCCATAGCGCAGTGGAATTCAATTACGGCCGAGCCGGCAACTCGCAGCTCTACGCCGTTCCGGGATTCGATTTCCGGGTACAGTCGAAAATCAGCGAATATAACGCGGCTTATGTCTACAGCCCGATCGAGACCCACAACATTGAGCCCTATTTGCTGGGCGGCATAGGCGGGCTGAAGTTCAATCCTTCTTACGAATACATCAACGGATTTCAGCAGACCGTGACCGCGGTCGAGCAGACGCAGCTTGCTTTCTTGTACGGCGGCGGGGTGGACTATCGCGTATTCACCAAGATCCGCTACGTCGAGAAGCTGCCCTACGTTTCGCACTTCGCGGTGCGCCTGCAATATAGTGGGTTCATCTATCGCCCGCCGAACTTCCATCAGGCCGAATTGGTCACGACTGGGCATGGGCACATCGCTGAGATCACTCTCGGCCTGGTGTTTAAATTCTGAGAAGTGATTCAGGAAGCCTGATCGGCACGGCGCAGTTTGCGGCTCTCCGCCAGCAACGACATTGAGTGCGTCAGGTTTTGCAGAGTTACGATTCCAACCAGCCGCTGTTCTTCAACGACGGGGATGATGCTTAAGTTGCGAGCGCTGAGCTTACGAAACGCAGAAGCCAGCGACTCTTTCTTCTGTGCGACTTCAAAGATGCGATTCATCACCGCTTGCACATATCCGTTGCCTTCGGCGCGCAGCGCTTGCAGAATTTTTTGCCGCGAGATGACGCCAACCATGTCGCTACCCCGGATCACCGGGAAGTCGTCCTGCAACGAGTGGACCGCTTTTTCCAGCGCATCTTCGAGTGTGTCGGCGGGCGAAAGCGTAGCAAAATCGGTGAGCATGATGTCTTCCAGCCGAACGTTTTCCAGCACGGACTGAAACAAAATGCTGCGCTCTTCCAACTGCGCCGCCACGAACAGAAAGAATCCCGCCATAGTGAGCCAAATATTCCACAACATGCCGGTCAGCATGAAGATTGTGGCAAAAGTTTGGCCGATGGATACGGCGCGGCGTGTGGCTAAGGCTGCGTCCATTTTGCGCCGCAGCAAGGCTTGCAGTACGCGGCCGCCGTCGAGCGGGTACGCGGGAAGCAGGTTGAACAATCCGATCCAGAGGTTGGCCCAGACAAAGCTGCGCAACAAATCGTCGGAGCGCAGGAAGGGCTTCGTCCAGAGATGCAGTTCGGGATTCACCGCAACCAGAATGCTGCCTGAGACAAACGCAATCAGTAGGCTGGTAAGCGGACCGGCGATGGCGATGCGGATATCGCGCTTCCAGTCTTGCGAATTAGCCTGCGCAGTCATTCGCGCTTCGTCCAGCTGCGTGATGCCACCGAGCGGAAGCAGGATGACTGCTTTAACCGGAAGTCCACCATGCAGGCCCGCGAGCGCATGAGCCATTTCGTGCAGCACTACCGCGAGAAGGATCACTCCGGCCAGGGCCGCGCCCCGCGCAGGACTGAGCGCCACACGCGCCGCCGACTCGGTGAGCCAGATGAAGATCAGCAGGAAGACAAACGTCAGATGGATCCGTATCTCGACCCCAAAAAGCCGGCCCGCCGGAATCGTCCAGTTGCGCATCAGAAATCTGCCCACGCTTCCATGCTACAGGAAACCTACTCTATTAGACTCCGCGGGGTGCGCTGGAGTTCCATGCGGGGAAATCGAAAGTACTCGTCCTAGCAGATTGCGACTCTGTTATGCGAACTCTGCAGCGGTCTCGCGAACCGCGATTGATAACACACGCCTCGGGGAATCTCTCTCGCGTCCGGCCGGGCGCGTTATGCTTGCCTGAGAGTGAGGGGGAAAGATCTGGCATGTCTAAATCGATGGCGATGAAGTTCGTCGTGGCGTTCGCAACCGGGCACTTGTTGGGCGCGATGTGTTTTGGTCAAGCGGCGATCGAACTCTCCAGATCCGTTGGTCCGCCCACTACGCAGACGCTCGTGTCAGGGCAAGACTTTCTGCCGAATGCCTCGGTTACTCTTTACTTCGACTCAACGCAGATCGAGAAAACTTCCACGAACAGCACGGGATCTTTTTCCGATGTTTCGTTCCAGATACCTGCGTCTGCTACGCCTGGGTCGCACCGGATCGGCGCAGTCGGGCCGGGTTCCGGAGATCGTGCCAAGGCAAAGTTTGTGGTTCAAACCGATTGGCCGCAACCCAACTTCGACGCCGCGGGGTCGCGCTTCAATCCTTATGAGAACGTACTCAATGCAATGAACGTCGGCGGCCTG
>Ga0302320_10007610_pt1 | contig 23803 bp, 20 predicted proteins | sample Bog_T0_3_FD_202130 | JGI IMG/M metagenome (GOLD analysis project Ga0302320, IMG submission 202130) | Peat permafrost microbial communities from Stordalen Mire near Abisko, Sweden - Bog_T0_3 | ecosystem: Environmental > Terrestrial > Soil > Wetlands > Peat | place: Sweden: Abisko, Stordalen Mire...
GGGATAGGGCCGCGCGCCGCCCAGCCGCGCCGGCAATTCAACCACGAGGCGGCCGAGTTCCTTGAGTTCGCCCGCAGCGAACACGGCCGGGTGCCGCGAGAGGATCTGCTCGACCAAAGTGGTGCCGGACCGTGGCATGCCCACGATCAGCAGCGGCAACTCGCTCTCCAGGCCGAAGCCCCGCACGCGCTCAAACAGCGGGCGGTCACAGGCCGCGATCAGGTCGTCGATCGCTTGCCGGTGTGCCGCGGGATCGAAGGCCTCGCCGGTCTGGTGCAGAAGGCGGTGTTTGCAGGTGTTTCCTTGGCGGTAGGAGGCGAAGGCCCGGTCGTGATCGCCGGCCTTATCGAACAGGAACGCCTGGGCGAACTGCGCCATGCTGGCGTCGTTCAGGGAAAGCTGCGGATCGGCCGACAACGCCTGAAGGCGCTGGACTTGCTCGTCGGGCATCTCGTAATGGCCGTGCGAGGCCAACTCGGCCAGGGTGAACAGGGGATAGACCCAATCCGGCCGAAGCCGCGCGGCCTCGAGTTCGTGAGCCCGGCAGCCTTCCAGGTTTCCTTGCTCTTCCAGGGTGTTGGCCAGGTTATGGTGGACCTCGGCCATATCGGGCCGGGCTTGGACGATCTGCCGGTAAGTCGCCACGGCCTCGTCCACTTCTCCCTGTTCGCGGAGCACATTCGCCAGGCTGAACGCGGCCGCGGTAAGATCGGGGCGATGCCGCAATGCCTGGCGATACGCGGCGGTGGCCTCCGGCAGACGCCGCTGCCGGTGCAGCACGAGGCCCAGGCTTTGATGGGCCTCGGCGAAGGCAGGGCGGAGGCGTAGCGCCTCGCGAAAGGCGGCCTCCGCCTCGATGTCTCGTCCCTGGTCCATGCGTGTCACGCCCAGGTTGTAGTGGGCGTCGGCATAATTCGGCTTCAAGCGCAGCGCCGCCTGATAGCACGCCACGGCCTCTTCCCTTAGCCCAAGCTGCCGCAGCGCGTTGCCGAGGTTGCTGTGCGCCTGGACGTAATCGGGCCGGGCGCGGATGGCCCGCTGGAAGCAGCCCACCGCCTCTTGGAAGCGGCCCTGATTATTGAAGATCACGCCCAGGTTGTTGTGTGCGTCGGCGTAGTCGGGCCGGAGGCGGAGGGCCTCTTGATAACAGGCGGCGGCCTGCTCCCACTGGCCTTGTCCCTCGTGAATCACACCCAGGTTGTTGTGCGCTTCGGCATGATCGGGGCGCAGTTCCAAGGCGCGGCGGTAGGCCGCCGCAGCCTCGGCCGGCTTCTGTTGACTTTGGTAGGCGACGCCGATCTGGTAGTGGACCTCGGCCTGGGTCGGCTGCAATCGCAGGAGTTTCTGGTAGCAGGCCACGGCCTCCGCAAAGTCTCCCACGCCCTGGCAAGCCCCGCCCAGATGATAGAGCACCGGCGCATTGGTCGGGTCCTGCTCCAAAATCTGGCGATAGATGGCGATTGCCGGCTGGAGCGCGCCGGACTGATGGTAATGCCGCGCCCGGTTAATCATCTGCACGGTGTTCATGGCGTAGCGTCCCCTTTGCTTGTTCGGTTAACGTGCCAAGGCCCTCGGCGTGAAACCAGCCTACGATTATCCGCCGTCCAGCGTGTTAGATCAAGCGGATGGGGCGACCGGTGTACAGCCAAGCCTGACCTAGCGGGCCCGCCATTTCAGCCAGTAAGCTCGATACCGCCAGAGGCATCGGTTGGCAACCGAGAGCAGACGGTCGCCGATTGCCCGACGGAAACCGGTCGTGTGGTCTCTTTCGAAATCCCGCGACAAGTCGATGTTGGCGGGCGCGAAGTTGCTGATCCGGAACTTTTCCGTGGGCCGGGCATTCCACAGGCGGGTGCCCCAGTACATCCATTTCTTGCTGCCGAATTCCAGGCTGTCGTGGCCAAAGTGGGCCAACAACCAATCGAGCCGGTTCGGCCCCCATAGTTCGCGATCATAGAAGCGGTAGCGCCGGGCGGGGAACAACTCGGCGGCACTCACGCGATAGTCGTCCCAGGTGAAAGAATCACCGTCGCGCCGCCACATTTCCAGGTCCAAATGCAGTTCATTGCTTTGGCTGTAGTAAATCGTGAAGCCCTCGCCCTCCGTCGCCTTGTCGCAAAAGCGGAAACCGGCCGCTTCGACCACGGGGCGCAAGGCGAGCAACTTGTCGCGGTCGGCGGCGAACACGCCGACGTCGGCGTCCGTGTCCCAGGGAATCAGTCCGCCATGCCGCAGCGATCCCAACAAGGTGCCCCAGCTTATGAAATACGGAATGGAGTGCTGCTCCAAGAGCGACGTGACGAAGAACAGAATTTCCACCAGGTGCGTCGCGCAGCACAGCGGTGTGTCCAGTCCCAGGGATGAATAGCGGTAGTGGACGCTCCGCGGGTTCTCGTCGCAGCGGCGCGTGTGGCTGGTGCAGTATCGCATCGAGGCTTGTCTTCGCGGGGTTCAGGACGGGCGTGGTCGGCCCGGCTCTTGTTTACCGCCGCCGGCGATTCCCTTTGCTACACGGGCTTTTCGAATTGGAGGTTGAAACGGAACGGGCGATAGCCGTAGTGCCGCATGAAGTGCTCGATGACCCATGCCCTGCAACCGAGCGTCCGCAGATCGCCGATCAATTCGTCGCGATCGAAGTACGTATGCTGCGTCGCGGCATATTTTTCGCGATAGTCCGGGATCGTTTCGGCCCGATAGGCCTCGCACGCCTCGCGCGTGGCGGCGTCAGGGATGTCCAGCAACAGGCCGCATCCTCCGCCGCGCAGGCTCCGCGTCATGCGGGCCAGCATCTCTCTTACATAGGCCCGATCCGGCAGATATTGCATCACGCCGAAGCTGAGAACGGCGTCGAACTCTCCCTCCGCAACTTCGAAAGCGTTTGCTTCGGAATGCTGAAACTCGGCCTGCGGGAATAGCTTTTGAGCCAACCGCACCTGCGACGACGAGTAGTCGACACCCAGGGCGCTGCCCGCTCCGATGTCGCGCAATACGGTGCCGCAGCCGCAACCCACGTCCAACACGCGACTCGACGAAGTGATGCCAAGCGTGCCGCGCACACCCGCGATCAACTCTTGGTAATCCTCTTGGTCGAGTCGCGCACCGCCGGTGTCGAATCCATTGGCCGCAAACACCTCTTGCTGGCTATGCGGAACGGCGGAACCTTTCCGTTCCCAAATCTCTTTCCACGCTGTGTGCATGGGCGAATTCTCCTGTGAAAAGCTTCAATTGCGGCCTGCCCTGCTCGGCGCACAAGGCGCCGCTCAGCGCGGCGCAGAACTGGGCGTTGTCCGCGCCGTTGCGCACGGCGACCCGTAACCGCGGCTGGCCGTCGGCCCAACGGCCGGTGACTTCCTTGACGTAGATTCGATGCTCGGCCAGCAACCGCCGCGCAAGGTCCGCCGCCGAGACGCGGGACGCGAAACGCAGCACGACGAAGTTGCCGCCCCCCGCAAGCACCTCCGCCACGTCTTCGATGCCGGCCAATTGCCGAGTGAACTCCTCGCGATCGCACCGCGATCGGACGAACGACTCGGCGAGCGAATTGCGATGCTTGAACATGAGTTCCACAAAGTATTCGGCCACCGAATTCATATTCCAAATGGGCAGCGAACGACGCAGGTCGTCGACGATTTCGGCCGCGGGCGAGTAGGCCCATCCGAGCCGCAACCCCGGCACGCCCCAGACCTTGCTGAGGCTCTTCAGCACCAGCAAATTGGCGGGCCGCAAATCACCCGCCAACTCCAGCAGCGACGGCTGCGAACTGAACTCGATGAAGGACTCGTCCACGATGAATTCGGTGCGGCGGCACTCGTGGGCGAGGCGGAGAATCTCGTCGCTGGCAAAGGTCGTGCCGGTGGGATTGTTGGGATTCACAATGACGACCGCGTCCGGTCGAGTCCGGCGAACCTGCTCGGCCAGGGTGGAGAAGGCGAGACGGCCGTCATCCGCGTAGGGGGTCGCGTCCGCAATCCGCGCGTACTCGCCGAAGGTTGGCTGCGGCACGAGCGTTCGCCGGCCATGCAAGCGTCGCGCCAGCCACGGAAACGCCTGCGCACAGCCGTTCAAGGCGACCATTTCCCGCGCCTCGCAGCCCATCAATTGCGAGAACTTGCGATCCAGCGCCTCCTGGCTGGAACCATAGTTCGAGAGCAAGTCCGGCAAATGGCAGCGCAACTCGGCGAGCATGCCGGGCGTGGGAAAGTGCATGTTGCGAAGGTAATGGAAATCGAGGATCGGGTACTTCCAAAAACCGCCGTGCGCGCCGTCCAACAGCGCTTGCCGGCCCTGGCGATCCATCGAGAAGTTGGCCACGTCGAGGTCCACCGGATCGTCCACTTCCGCCCAGGTTGCCTCCTCATGCCGTGGATCGATCACTTCGGCGTATATCTCGGCGCGTTGCAGGTAGATCAGCACGCCGAGGATCACTTCATAGTAGCAATTCTCGTCGAATGCCCGGGCGTAGAATTGCATCAGCCGGCGCAGCGTGTCATCGGAAAACTGGCGCGAGAACTTGTAGATGTTCAGCGTCTTGAGCTTGTCGGAATAGTCGAAAGTGCCGGGCTGCAGATGGGGTGGAAAGACGTCGGTCACCAGGCCGCTTTGCGGATCGGCACGGACGACGGTGCCATCCATCCCGGGACCGTGCGGCGCGAGCAGCGCCACGTTGGGCCGCGGGTTTTCCAGCAGCCGCGTCACGACCTGCGGCGAAATCACGAGATCGGACTCGATCACCAGCACGTCGTCGCCGCGGGTGTGGTCCAAGGCCAGCGCCAGGGAACAGATGTTGTTGGTCTCGCGGTAGCGATGGTTCTCCACCCAGGTGACGCGCAGTTCGGGGAATTCACGCTCGACGAATTCCCGCACTTCGTCGGCACGGTAGCCAACCACGAGCACCACTTCGCGAATACCGGCCGATTGGACCGCGTCGAGAATCCAACCGAGCACCGGCCGGCCCGCGACGGGCAAAAGCGTCTTGTGCGTCGTGCGCGTCAGCGGCATCATGCGCTTTCCAACGCCGGCCGCGAGAATGATGGCTTTCATGGGTATGTGCTCCTAACGCGGCACAGTCGAGGGTGGTGCGACGGGTAAATGACGGCAAAGCCTGCGTCCCAGGGCATTCAGGCGGCCATCCTGCGCCGAAACGGCGTCACCGAAATCAGCGGCGGAATTTCCGATTCCCATTCCCATGTCCCCTGCCACGGCTCCATGGCGACCACCGCCGGAGAATCGACGGTCCAACAATAGTCGGGCCACGGCACCTTCCAGTCGCCGTATTCGGCCGCGAGATAGGCATCGTGATTGGCGGGCTTCAGCCATTGACGATCGAGCCAGGCCAGGGTACCCAGTTCCATCTCCGGCAATTCGAGCAGCCCTTGCTCGCTGGATGTGTAGCAATAGTACCGAAGCCGGTCAGCATGCGGAAACAGCCGAAAGAACTCGAACTTGACGGTGCCGCGTTTCAGCGACCACTCGGTGACTTCACCGCCGTTGTTGACAAAGCGGTACCAGCGTTGAAAGCCAGCTCGTTCCAGCGAGGGCAAACTGGCAAGCAGCCGCGGCGTGTCTTCTGCCCGGACATAGAAGTCGACATCCGGATCGTCTGCGTTCACGCAACCGTTTCGGATGCACGAGAGCAAAGCGCCGCCGCAGAGAAAATACCGGCCGGCCAGCGGCGAATCCGCCAGGACGTCGTTGAGCAGTTGCATTCCTTCCACGATATAGCGGCGATTCAAGCGTCGACGATAATGGCGTTTGAAGGAAAACAACCTGCGAAACCGACGTAGCAGCGATGGTGGTTTTGGTTTTCTGGACATTGCAGTTCGCTCTTTCTCGATGTTATTCCGCACGCCGAAGCGCTGACTGATCGCTGACCACCTTGCCCGTTCGTCGGCGGAGTGTCACAACCATGACTTCATGGTCGCGGGCAAGAAACTGCCGGGCCAAGGCGTCAATCACCAGCTCTTGTCCACCCACCTGGGGCACTGCCGTCTCTGTATAAAAACATATTCGCATACCAATAACCACGTCTGCCTGGAGGCCCTTTGCTTACAAGACTTTGGCCGGTGTTTCTTCAACCAGCTCTCAAATCACGAACGTGACATGTGCGATAGAGATGCCTTGGCAATACGTATCGACTGGGCAACGTTTGAGGATTAACAAGAATTTAACGGTTGCCAGAAGATTTCTCAGTATTCCGAACTTGCTAAACCACAATCTCCAGGTCTTACCATTGTCGCGCTCTTGGCACATGGGACCGGTGAGCTGTTACATGAGATCAACAAGCGCGCTGTTCTGCAGATCCATACCGCGGCGCGTCAGCCTTAAGGCGCCTTCGTGCCACTGAAGCAGCCCGTCGCCGATCGGTTTATCCAGTTTTTCACCGAACGCCTCGCGGATACTCATCCCGTGCATGCGCGTGAAATCTTCATCCTTTACGCCGCGCGTCATGCGCAGGCCCAGCATCATGCTCTCGAACCGCGCTTCCTCTCTTGAAATGTGCTCCGTCTTCGGTTCTTCACCTGCCAGGTACGCATCGAGCTTTGAAGGGTTCATGGTACGGCACTGCTCGAAGAAGCTGTGCGCCGCGCAGCCGAAGCCCAGGTACGGCACGCGCGTCCAGCAGCCGACATTATGCCGGCAGGCGCACCCTTCGCGGGCAAAATTGCTGATCTCATATTGCTGAAAGCCGTGCTCCGCGAGCGTCTGCCGCGCAAGCTCGTACATCTCGCGCTCGATTTCCTCGTCGGGAAGGGCCAGCTTTCCCCCCGTGATATCGCGGCAGAGCGGCGTTCCGTCCTCGACCATCAAACCGTAACAGGAAAGATGCGTGGGCGAGAGCGCAATCGCGGCTGCAAGCGTTTCCCGCATATCCGCAACGGTTTGCGAAGGCAGGCCGAACATCAGGTCCAGGTTGATATTGTCAAAGCCCGCTTGACGCGCAATTTCTACGGAAGCGATCACTTGCTCCCAATCATGGACACGGCCGATGAGACGCAAAAGACGCGACTGCGCGGCTTGCGCGCCCAGGGACAGCCGGTTAACACCCGCTTTGCGCGCGGCGCGGGCAAAGGGCGTCGTGAGTGTTCCTGGGTTGCATTCGCAGGTGATCTCGGCGCCCTCTTCCACGGGGAATGCTTCGAATAGCGCATGCAGGATGCGTGTTACCTGGAACTCGTCCAGGAGCGAGGGCGTGCCCCCGCCCAGGAAAATCGTATCCGCTTTCGGATGCCCCGTTGCTGCGCCGCGGCGTGTTATCTCCCGGACAACGGCATCCACATAGCGCGGCGTATCCGCCTCGCGCCCCGCGTACGATACAAAGTCGCAATACGCGCACTTGCTTACGCAAAAAGGCACGTGTACGTAAAGCCCGATCGGCTGATGCGAAGATCCTTGCATGTTACGCGAGATCGAACGCCACAGCTCCTTATCCCTTAAACAAATGTAAGTACGCCCGGAGGGGCTCGAACCCCCAACCCTCGGTTCCGAAGACCGATGCTCTATCCAATTGAGCTACGGGCGCAAGTTGTTTCACAGCAATCGTTTACAGTGTTCCCGCAATCCTGACGAGCGACTGCGGGCGATTTCGTTTCAGACCTGCGCAACAGCGTACAAGGTATTGTCGGGCCTTCACTTATGGCTGTCAAGCAGCATTGCGCTCCGAGCAAGATAGGGTACCCTGCTTATGAAAAATACAAATTACGGTCCCCCGGCGATCGATTCCGGCTTCCGTTCACTTTTTTCGCCGCATGTTGCTATTTTGCAACGTAGAGTTGACGTGTCCGTTCGATCTTCCGCCGGCGGCGCGGTAACCGCAGGCGGTAATTCAGGCATCCTCGCTAAAATCGTTGCCATGCAATCGAAAAGCACTTTGCGAAAAGTCGCATTCTGCACACTCCTGGCCCTGGGCACGGCACCGGCTCCGGGGCACCCGGTACTCTGGGCTGCGGAAGTTGCCCCGGCCGCCGAGGCGCCGGCCGCGGGGCACCCGGCGGGTACCCAGTACTCTGGGTGGCGGGTCGCGGCGATTGCGGAGGGCAGCGCGATTCTCGCGCCGCCCCAGTCCGACCTGGAACGGCGGCTGTTCGACCAGGTCCACGATGGCCGCTTCGGCCGCTTCTCGCTCCTGGAGGCCGGGCTGATCGCCGGCGGCATCGACGACGACGAGCAACTGCAACGCTATTGCCGGCGGTTCGACGCCCTGGCCGAGTCGCTACGGGCCTCGGACAAGGTCCAGGGCGAGCCCCGCGCACAGGCGCAGGCGATTTTCGAGTTCCTGCACCGCTCGGTGCTCTGCGGCGGATACTGCCTGCAAGCCAGCGATCTGCGGCAGGCATTCGACCACGGCCGCTTCAATTGCGTCACGGCCACGCTGCTGCTGAACTGCCTGGCCGAGCGGTTCGGGCTCAACGCGGTCGCCTTGCAGTTTCCGGGCCATGCCATGAGCCGCCTGGAACTGCCCAGCGAGACGCTCGATATCGAAACGACCTGCCCGGCGTGGTTTACGCTATTGGACGGTGGACACAAGGCACAGCGCGGGGGCGATTCCCGCCTGCCGGAAAGCAAAGCCGCGAAAAACGGTCCGCCGCGGCTGTTGACCGAGGTGGAGCTGGTGGCCACGATCTACTACAACCGGGGCGTCGATCTCTTGGCCGAGCGGCGATTCGCCGAAGCGGTCGCCGCCAATGGCAAGGCCGTGCGGCTCGACCCGCAAAACGCCACCGCCAAAGGCAATTACCTTGCCACGATCAACAACTGGGGCATCGAACTGGGCATGGCCGGCCAGTACGAGAAAGCGGCCGAGTTGTTTCGCCTGGGCATGACCACCGATCCGACCTACGACACGTTTCGCGTCAACTACGTTCGCTTGTTCCGCCAATGGAACGAGAGCCGGCGCAAGGAAGCGGAGAGGTGAGAGTGGCTAGTGGTTAGTGGAATTCTCCCCACTAGCCACTAGCCACTAGCCACTTCCTCCCCCGGTGCATTAGAATAAAGTCACTATGGCACTAATGATCTTGCGCTGCATCTTCACGCTGGCGGTTGCCGGGCTGGCGGTGACGATCATCACTTCGAAAGCGATCCAGCCCGGAGCGCCCGAATGGCTGATCTGGGCGGTACCGGTTGCGCTGTTGGCGCTGGCCGGCGCGGTCATGGCGCTCGATCTGCTCGTCCGCCGCAAACGGCTCGACGTGATCTCCTCGGTCTATTTCGGAGTAATCGTCGGCATGTTCATGGCCTACATCGCCCAGGTGGCGGTCAAGCCGATGGTGCCCGAAGAGTTCTGGCTGGCGAACCAGCGCTGGATCCAGTTGGTGCTGGGCATTATGTTCTGCTACATCTGCATCAGCCTGCTGCTGCAAACGAAGAACGACTTCCGCTTCGTAATCCCCTATGTGGAATTCGCCAAGGAGATCAAAGGCACCCGGCCGTCGATTCTCGATACCAGCGCGATCATCGACGGCCGCATTGCCGACGTCGTCGAGACGCGGATCCTCGACGGCCTGCTGGTGATTCCCAAGTTCGTGATCAACGAGCTGCAAGGCATCGCCGACAGTTCCGACCGCTTACGCCGCAGCCGCGGGCGGCGGGGGCTGGACATCGTCAACCGCTTGCGCGGCTGCGAAATGGTGGATGTGCAGATCTTCGAACGCGAGTTGCCCGAGTTCGCCGGCCAGCCGGTCGATCTGAAGCTCGTGGTCCTGGCCCGGCATCTCCGCGGCAAGCTGGTCACCAACGACTACAATCTCAACAAGGTGGCCCAGGTGCAGGACGTGGAGGTCATCAATATCAACGACCTGGCCAACGCCATGAAGCCTTCGTTTCTGCCGGGCGAGCAGATCAACGTGCGCGTGGTCAAGGCGGGCGAGGAACACGGCCAGGGCATCGGTTATCTGGACGACGGCACGATGGTGGTCATCGAAGGCGCCCGCGAATACATTGGCCAACAGGTCAACGTCGCCGTGACCAGCGTGATTCAAAAGAGCGCCGGGCGGATGGTCTTCGGACGATTTGAGAGCGGCAACAAGTAGAAGGAAAAAACAAGGCCCGCGGAACAAAGTCCGCGGGCCTTCGATCCCCCCAAAGCCGATTCTGTCGCCGCGTTGCAGTGCGCGGATTTTTCAGTTGTACTGCTGTGCCGATTGGTTGGCCCGGCGCGAGGTCTGCGGCGCCGGTGTAGGCTGGGCCGGCGAGTTGCCTGGGGCCACGTTGCCGTCGGCGGGCGACATTTGGCCGTCGTCGTACATCTGGCCGTGATTGCAAGTCGCACATCGGGGCGCCCGGTACTCCGGGTCATGGCCGGCCGGGTAAGCGTGGTGGCCGCACGACTCGCACTCATCGCACGCTTCGTTGCCGCCGCACCGCGGACCGCAATAAGTATCAGTCCAGAACAGCCTTCCGATCCAGCGGAAGGGATGGAAGCAGAAGTTGCGCTGGCAGCCGCCGCCGCAGTCGTTGCTGCACTCGCCGCACGTATCGCACCGGGGCACCCGGTACTCCGGGTCACGGCACGCGTCGCACCCGCCACGGCAGTTGTCGCAGGTTCCGCAATCGTCGCAGCCGCGCTCGCGAAGCGGCGCGCGGCTACCGTAAACCGGTCCGCATCCGCCGTCGCACGTGTCGCAACCGCACCCCCGTCCGCAATTGTATCCACAGCACCCCGATGTCGACAGCATCAGTCCACAAGCCAGGGTCAACAACCACATTGTTCCGCGCATTGGTTCTCCTCCTTTGCTTACAAGCCAATCTCCTTGTTCGCTTTTTTTCTTATCGGCAGAATTACCGGAAAAATCGAGACAACCGCTACAAACGGCAATTTCCGCAAAACCGTTTCGGTTTTCCGGGCCTGCGCTGCTGGCGCGGCCGCTCGTAGTCCCGCCCGGGCACCGTGTCGGGCACCATGCACTCATAGTCGCGGTCGGCGGTATCGCTCGGAATTCTAGCTAAAGCCGGTACTACGAGCGGGCAAGACGTATCATTCCACGACGGCCGGCAGTATAATATTCCTTTGATAGCCCCGGCCCCGGCAGTCGCCGGCCGCGGGGCACCCGGTACTCCGGGTCGCGGCCCCCTTTTTCCAGTCGAGCGAGAGCGTGTCGAAGCGATTATCGAGTATTGAGTCCGCGGTAGATGCCCTGCGTCGCGGTGAAATCGTCATCGCGATGGATGCCGAAGATCGCGAAAATGAAGGCGATTTCATCTGCGCGGCCGAGAAGGTCACGCCGGAAATCATCAACTTCATGCTTAACGGCCGGGGACAACTCTGCATGCCCGTGTTGCCCGAACTGAGCCGACGGCTCGATCTCCACCCTATGGTGGATGACAATACGGCCCCTTTGCGGACAAACTTCACCGTCCCCGTCGATCACGTCAGCGCTCGGACGGGCATTACCGCCCAGGAGCGGGCCACCACGATCCTGGCCATCCTCGATCCGACAAGCAAGCCGAGCGACTTCGCTCGCCCGGGGCACCTTTTTCCATTGGTTGCTAAAGAGGGGGGGGTGCTCCGCAGGGCCGGCCATACCGAGGCCGCCGTCGATCTGGCCCGCATGGCCGGGCTTCAGCCGGCCGGTGTGCTGTGCGAAGTGCTTGCCGACGATGGCCACCGCGCCAACCGCGATCAGCTCTATGCCCTGGCGGAAAAACACTCGTTGGAAATCATCACCATCGAGCAGCTCATCCAGCATCGCCGCAAGTATGAGAAGCTGGTCTATCGCGAGGCCGAGGCCGAACTGCCCACGCAATACGGCCCGGGGCGGATCATCGCTTACGGCGTTCGCCATGAAGATCAGGAGCCGTTGGCCATCGTGTTGGGCGATGCGCTTCGCGCGGCGGCGCCGCTGGTGCGGCTGCATTCCTCCTGTTTCACGGGCGATCTGCTGGCCTCCTTGCGCTGCGACTGCGGCGACCAGTTGAAGTTGGCCATGCAGATGATGAGCGAAGAGGGCGGAGGGATCGTCGTTTACCTGCCGCAGGAGGGCCGCGGCATCGGGCTGATCGAGAAAATCAAGGCCTATCACCTGCAAGATCAGGGCATGGATACCGTGGAAGCCAACCTGGCCCTGGGCCATCAGGTTGACAGCCGCGATTATGGCGTCGGCATCCAGATCCTCAAGGACCTGGGCATCTCGCGGGTTCGCTTGTTGACGAACAACCCCAAGAAGACCGACGCCTTCATCTACGGCGGTTTCGATCTGGAGGTCGTCGATCAGGTACCGATCGTCGGGCCGGTCCACGAGCACAACCGCCGCTACATGGACACCAAGCGCGACAAGATGGGCCACAACCTGCCGTAGCAGTGGCTAGTGGTTAGTGGCTAGCACTAACCGCTCATCCCTCCATCCCCAGCGGTCCGCCTTTGGGCAGCATCGCTTTCAAGGGGCAAGTCTCGCATAGCGGCTTGCTCTTCTTGCAATAGTACTTGCCCAGGTTGACCAGCAGGGCATGATACTCGTTGTACAGGGGCGCGTCGGCCGGCAGATGGTCGTGAAAATAGTCCTGGATCTGCTGATAGTCCGACTCCAAGTCAATCCAGCCGTGGCGGCTGAAAACGCGGTAGGTGTAGGCATCGACCACGAAGATCGGCATCGCGCCGGCGTAGAGCAGGATCGAATCGGCCGTCTCCGGCCCTACGCCGTGGACGCTGAGCAACTCTTCCCGCAGGTCGGCCATCGGCCGCTGGAACATGGCCTCCAGCGAGCCGTCATAGCGCTCGACGAGAAATCGCAACAAGGCCCTCAGCCGCACGGCCTTGACGCGATAGTAGCCCGCGGGCCGGATCAACTCTTGGAGTTCTTCTTCGGGCAGTTCGTAGAGGCGGTGCGGTTCCAGCAGATCGGCCTCGCGGAGATTGCGGATCGCGCGCTCGACGTTCTGCCAGTTCGTGTTCTGCACCAGGATCGCGCCGACCAGGATTTCGAACTGGGTATCGCCGGGCCACCAGTTTTGCGGGCCGAAGGCGTCGAACAATCGGCGGTAGACTTCTTGGAGAATGCGGCTCATGGTAGACTTTCCCGGCGGACGAAGAAGATTTATTGTAGCATGCCCAAGCGACAAATAGGGGAATATGGCGAAGACCACGGAAGGCAACCGCGCGACAAAATCGGTGGGCAGCGACTATTGGTCGCAATCGCGTCGCCCCCTGGCCAGCCTGCTTTTCGCCGGACCGCTGCTGGTAATCTATGAAACGGGACTGATCTTTCTCGGTTCTAACGCCCAGCGCAACGGGGCCGACGCATGGCTCCGCGAGCACCTGAAGTTGCTCGGCTTCCGCGACTCGTTCGACTACTTCCTCCTGCCCGTGCTCACCGTGGGCATCCTGTTGGGCTGGCACTATATTTCGCGGCAACCATGGCGGGTCTCGCGGAGGGTGCTCTGCGGCATGGTGGTCGAGTGCCTTGGCCTGGCAATCTCGCTTTGGTTCTCGTGGAGATTGTACCGATTTTTCTTGCATGCGGTGGCGCAGACGGTCGGACTGAACGTCGCTACGAAGAGCCTTTCCGACAAGTTGGGAACCATCAACTCTTACTTCGGGGCGGGCATCTATGAAGAATTGCTTTTCCGCATGATCGCGCTGAATCTCAGCGTGGGACTGCTAGCATGGCTGCGCGTGGGGCGGCGCGCGAGTCTTGCCAGCGGCATCGTGCTGACGAGCGTGCTTTTTTCCGCGGCGCATTACATCGGCCCCTTTGGCGACAAGTTCGAGTGGCTCACGTTTTGCTTTCGCTTTCTGGCTGGCGCGTTTTTTGCTGTGCTCTTCATCTACCGCGGATTCGGTATCGCCGCAGGCACGCACGCGCTCTACGACGTGCTGGTTCACCTCTCCATTTCGAGTGTCGCTTGACGAATCTTGCGCAGCTAGCAGCGAGTTTTCGCCGCGGCTAGCCGCGCGCTGCAAGCCTGTCAAGTGCAAATGAAAAACGTCGCTTGCGATTTCAGAAAGTTCCCTTGGAATGCCGGCGGGAGGTCGCTATAATGCAGGCGTGTGGTGCAAGAGACTTCTACGCGCTGCGCGGCGCGAAATGATGGAAACCTCGAAAGAGGAAAAACCGTATCATTTTTGCCGCCGGCGAAATAATAAAAAGGAACCGCGAAAGTGCTGACTGTTCGACCCAAAGTCGCGGAGTTGGTCTTTCAGCTCTACGGACGGCCGTTGCATCCGGAGCTATTCCAAGTTTACGAATCCCGTCGCGTGTCGCGGGGGAATTATGACGCCAAGATCGACATCACCAGCGCGGGCCACGTCGTCACGTGGCGCTCCGGCGGGATGACGCTCACGGAGGTCGCCGCCTCGGCTCGGCATCCCTTGCCGGAAAAGCGGCGGCTGATGTCCTATTCGCTCAAAGGCCAGCGAACCGACCACGTGGAATGTCGCGGCGGCGTCCGCTATGAGATGAGTTTCCAACTCGAAGCGGTCGATCCCGAGGTCTTCTGGACGTTCCAGCAGGAACTGGCCGCCGACGGCGAGCGAAAGGGCCTGCTCCACAAGTTCGATGCCAGCGGACGCATCGCCTTGGGGGCCTTGAGCTACATCAACGTCGAATCGCGCATGCGCAAGCTGCTCGTCCAGGCGTTTCATACCTTCCCGGATGACTACGCGATCGTCAAGAGCCAGTCGATGATCGAACTGCCGTAAAGCAACTCTTCCGGGTATGGGTGCGAAGGCGAGCCGTAAGCGTCAGCTTCCGGGTTTCCCGGAGACTAACGTCTCCGGCTCGCCACGCGAACCCAAAGCCCTGAGTCATACTCCATCGAGGAACTCGCCCATCGCCGCGCTGACGGCCTCCGGCGCTTCCAGCGGCGTAACGTGCCCGGCCTCTTCGATCTCGACCAGCCGCGCAGCGGGAATGGCGCGGGCCATCGCGGACATTTGGGCCACGGTGGAAATCGGGTCGTGCCGCCCCACGATCAGCAGCGTGGGACAGTCGATTTCAGCCAGCAGCGAGGTGAAATCGGGCCGCTCGGCCAGTCCGCGCAAAGTGGCCGCATAACCGCCCGCGTCGCCTGCCAGGATCACTCGCCGCAGGTGTTCGACGACCTCGGATTTGCGGTCGAGAGTCGCCGCAGCCAAAAGCCGCGGCAACATGGTCTCGGGCAGGAAGCTAGTCCCCTCGCGTTCCAGACGCGCGGCCATTTCCAGGCGGCCGGCGGCCGCTTGGGGCGCGTCGGCCGCGGCCCGAGTGTCGCAGAGAATCAGGCCCGCCAGCCGCGCGCGATGTGCCCGGAAGAACTGGAAGGCGACGTAGCCGCCCATGGAAAGCCCGCCCAGCACAACCGGTTCGTCGATCTTCAGCGCATCGAGCATGTCCGCCAGGCCGTCGGCCCACTGTTGGATCGTCACCTTGCCCGCCGCCGGGTTGCGGCTGACGTAACCCAGGTCGGGCGTGATCATGCGGTAGCGCGGGGCGAGCGACTGGACCTGATGGTCCCAAATGGAATGATCCATCGGAAAGCCGTGGAGCAGGACCACGGGCCGGCCCTGGCCGCGCTGGAATACGGGAAGTTCAACGGCGGAAAGGTGAAGCATGATGCAAATCCGAAATGCGAATGGCGGTAACACTTCAGTCAAATGTAGCGCGGCCCCCGCTGGGCCGGGCACCATGTACTCATGGTCGCAGCGGAGCCAGGGATTGGCCACTACGACCGAAGTTTCCTCATGTTTTTCGTTCTCTGCGTGCCGCCGTGCGTCCGGCCCGGAGGGCCGGACGGCGGCACGCAGAGAACGAAGTGCTGTCGTGAGTGCTGGTAGTGCGAAATCCTGCGCTCCGCTGGGGCGAGCCCAGCGGGGGCGGACTTCATTCCGGTTTCGGCGATGGAGCCCCTTGTTTCACGTCTTGCTTCTTGCCCGCCGTTTTCTCGCGCAGCAAGGCAAGCTGCACTTGCACGGCGTGTACGCGGGGAAGCATCGCGGCGGCCTCGGTTTGCCGCTTCAGGGCCTCATCGAGGTCTCCCCTGGCATAGTAGACGCGGGCGAGCGTGTCGCAATAGGATCCGTTGTCGCCCGCCAGCGCCAAGGAGCGTTCCGAGAACCGCAGGGCCTCATCGAGATCTCCTTCGGTGTTGGCCACAAGCCACGCGAACTCGTTGCATGGCTGGGCGGCGCCGGGGGTGTTGCCGCTGTCGCCGATTTGCTCGCGCAACTCGCAAGTCATCTTCTCGATCAGCTTGCGGATTCTCGCGCGGTAGTCGGCCGAGGCGCCGGCCAGATGATAGCATTCGATCAGCACTTCGATGTCGTAGGCCTGCGTGGCCAGGGCGGCGTCGAGGGCGGCATACTGTTTCTCCCGATCCTTTTGTTCCCGCCAGCCGCAGGCCTCGAAGAAGTGCATGCGCGCCCTCAGGGCGCCCAAGGTGAGCGGTTCCGAGCCATCGCCGTCCAAAAGCTTCCACTGGTCGGAACGCGCGGAGAAGGCTTTGACGATCGTGGCCAGGGTTTCCGCGGCCTGCCGGTCCTGTTCGAGATCGTGATACGATTCCGACAGCGAACGCGCGGCGTAAATGGCCGCCTGCGAGTCCGCCGGGGCATTGCGGACCACATAATCCCATTCGCGCACCGCCCACTCGTGCCGGCCGCGGTCCTCCAGACCCTGGCCGGATTGAAGGTGCGACATCAGGGCGGGGGCGTTGATTTCCGGCTTGAGTTTCAAAGCCTGCGCGGCCGATTGTTCGGCGGCGTCGCGATCGCCGCGGCAGGCCTGCGCCTCGGCCACGAGATAGAGCAACTCGGGCGATTCCGCAATCGTCGCGCGGTACTGCTCTTCCACCTGCCGCGTGGCCGGCCAATCTTTCTGTTCCGTAAGCCATTCCAACAATTTGGTCAGCGCGGCCGGTTCGCCGTGGTGGAGTTTCATCAGGCGGCGGACAGCAACGGTCGCGTCGCTGCCGCGATGGGCCTTGCGCAGCGCGGCGATCTGAAACTGCAACAGGCTCTCGACGATCGCGGGCGACGTCTCCCGCGGATGCCGCAAGAGCGCGGCCTCCTCCTCGTTGCCGATCTTCGACCACACCGCCGCCAGCGCCTGCGGATCCTGGCCCGTTGCGAGCCAACTCAACACCCAAAGCGCCGGAAGCCGTTGGCCACCCGCGAGCGGGTACCCGGCCAGGCATTTGCGGATTTCGGCCGCCAACTCCGGCTTGACCGTTTCCGTGGACAATGATTCCACCAACTGCAACGCGGCCGTCTTGGCCAGCACGGGCGACCGGTCATAGCAAATCACACGGCACACGGCCGGGACCCCCTGGTAACCGGAAAGGCCGAGCAAAGCGGCAACGCGCTCCGTGCGCCCGGCGTCGTCCTGCGATTCGTATTCGTTCAGCGCTTGGACAACGCCCGGCGGATCGCCCGGCTGCGCCCACTTGCCCTTGATGACCCGCAGCAGGCGCTCGGCCCGCGCGACGATCTCCATGTCATCGCTGTCGGTGGCTTCGGTGAGGGCATCGATGGCCGGAAAACCGACCTTGGCGAGGTCCCCTTCCGCTTTCTGGCGGACGAAGTAATTCATGTCGCCCAGGGCCTCGACCAGGCGCCGGATCTGCTGTTCCGGCGGCGCAGCCGCGGGCGGGTCCGCCGACCCACTCCGCGGGTACCCCGGCGCCACCGATGCTATGAGAACCGGAACGAGAAAAAGCCATCGCTTTCCCATCGCTATACCTCGCGATCCACTCACTCGTAATGGATTCCGCAACCGAACTGTTTGGTGACGGGCGTCTCCGGTTGCTTGCCGTCGAGGATCGCGTCCAGCGCGGCGCGGAGGTACTGCTTGTCGACCTTGTCAGCCTTCATGCTGTCGTCGATCGCGCCCATGTAGGCCACCTTGCGGTCTTTGTCCAGCACGAAGACGTGCGGCGTGCAGGTCGCGCCATAGTCGATGGCCGATTTCTGTGACGGGTCGCAGAGATAAGGGAAGTTGAAGCCGGCGTCTTTGGCCCGCTGCTTCATCGCCTCCAGGTTGTCGGCCGGCATTTTGCTTTCGCAGATGGCGACGACCTGTACGCCTTTGTCCGCGTAATCCTTCTGCACGGCCACCAGCCGGTCCTGATAGGCCGTGGCCACGGGACAATGATTGCAGGTGAAGACCACGACGACGGCCTTGGCGTCTTTATAGTCGCTCAGGCTATGGGTCTTGCTGTCCGTGCCATCCAGCGCGATCCATTCCGGCCCCGCGTCGCCGATCTTCAACTTGTCTGCCGCATGGGCGCGCTGGCAAGCGAGCAGGGCGCAACCGAGAACCAAGGTTCCAAATACATAACGCAACATGGCCATTTTTCTCCAAGAGTGACATTGTAAAGAATTGCCCCGGCGGTGAATCGTCTTGCACGATCGTGCATAATCATCCGGGGCACTGGAATCGTACACAACCGCGCGCCGTGCGGGAACCATCCGAGTGCGAATCCGGCCCCCTCCATCGGTAGGAGTGTGTGACACAAGCCTGAAGCGCAAGCGAAGGTAGGTCATTTGTCCTTCGCTTGCGCTTCAGGCTTGTGTATTGCCGTGAATAATCCGGGTTACGGCGGCACGACGAGCAGCGAACTCGACGGATCGCTGACCACCAGTTTCAACTGCACGGCCCCGCTCTTTTCGGCGATCGCCGCCTGAAAATCGCGCGGCGTGCGGACCGCGCGGCCGTCCACCTGGCTGATGAGCATGCCTTTCTTCACGCCCGACTGCGCCGCGGGCGTGTTCGGATCGACGTCCATGACGACCACCGCCTCGTCGGTCAGCCGTAGCGGCTGGTCAGCTTCCAGGAAGGCCGAGGCGTAATCGACCCGCATGCCGCGCCAAGCGTCCGCGCGGACCGTGACGATCTTCCGTCCGCGCACGGGGAACTTGCTGAGCACCACGTCGATCGTCTGCACCTTATCGTCGCGGAAGACGCCGAGCTTAACGACGCTCTCGACGGGCAAGCGGCCGACTTCCAGCACCAATCCGTCGGGCTCGTAAATGGGGCGGCCGTTGACCGTGGTGATGATATCGTCGTCGCGTAGTTTCGCCTGCGCGGCGGGCGAATACGGTTCGATGCGGATTTGAATCCCTTGCAGGTCGCGGTCGTGCAATTGCGCCGCTTGCGCCGGCTTCAGATTGTAAGGGTGAATACCCAGATAGCCGTACTCGGCCTCGCGGCCCTGCTTGAGCACGTCCAACACGCGGCGGAACATGTCATCGACGGGAATGGCATAACCGGCGGGCGACTCGAAGCCCGCCATGGCCACCGTGGAAACGCACAGCCCCACCATCTCGCCTTTGAGATTCAACAGCGGTCCGCCGCTGGCGCCCAGATGCAGCCGGGCATCGGTCTGGATCAGCCCGCCGTAGCGCTGCAACAGGGGTTCGCTGCCCGGATCGGCCTCGCGGGCGGGCGGGGTCTTGCGGCCCAAGTTGGAGACGATGCCCCAGCCGGCGCTCGCCTGGCCGTCGCGGGCGATGGCATAGGGGTTGCCCAGGGTGACGACGATCTGTCCCTTGCGGAGCGAAGCGGCGTTGCCCAGGCGGATGGGCGTGAGGTTGAGTTTGGCCGCGGACGCGTCGTCGCGGTCGGAGCCGTCGATGCCCAGCACGGCCAGGTCGCTGCGCGGATCGGAAGCCTTGATCCAGGCCCGATAGACACGACGCTCGGAGGTCGTAATGTAGTAGCTGTCGTTCTCGTCGCCCAGTACGTGGGCGGCGGTGAGGATCAGCCCGCGACTATCGACGATCACGCCCGTGCCATATTCGTTGGGAATGAAGTTGGGATCGGTGGGCGTGACTTGGCTGCCGAACAGGTCGGGACGAAATTCCAAGCGGACCGAATCGCCCGGCTGTTCCCGGTGGACGCGGGCGATTGCCACGACCGACTTTTCGGCGCCGGCGATCGACTGGACCAGGGCATTCTCCAGGGCCGGATCAGGGCCGGCAGGCTCCTGGGCCGGCGCGGTCCCGGCAACCAGCGCCAACAGCGCGGCAAGCGCAAGCGAATAAAAGGGGACAGTCCCCATTTGCCGGAACGGCCCGGAGGGTGCTGCGCACAAATGGGGACTGTCCCCTTTTATTCGCCCGTATCGAATGGTAACTTCCGTCATTTTTTCACTTCCGCTCCTACCAAGCAATTTATCCTCCTGGCCGGAGAAGGTCAAGCAGGGAGCAGGGGGCAGGGAGCAGGGAGTATGCACTTCCGACTCCCTGCTCCGAGCTCCCTGCTCCCTGCCTTTCACACCTCCTCGTCGCTGGCTTCCAGGGCCGTCTGCCATTGCTGGCGGTGTTCAAGACATATGAGCAAGCCGCGGGCGACGGTGGCCAGCGGCTGGGAGTCCAAGCGGACGGGCACGCCGGTGCGTTCGGCGAGAAAACGATCGAGGTTCCGCAGCAGGCCGCCGCCGCCACAGAGCACCATGCCCTGGCGGGTCAAGTCGGCGGCCAGGTCCGGACTGCACTGGTCGAGGACGCTGCGCAGGGCCTCGACGATCTCGTCCAGCGGGTCCTCCAGGGCGTGGCGGACTTCCTCGCTGGTGATCGTCGCCTGCCGGGGCAGGCCGCTGACCGCATCCGCGCCGCTGATCTCGGCGACGAGTTCTTCGGCCAGTGGAAAAGCGCTGCCGATGTCGATCCGCAGGCGCTCGGCCGCGTGTACTCCGACGCGGAGGCTGTAGCGGCGGCGGAGGTAATCGACGATCGCGCGGTCCATGCGGTCGCCGCCGGTGCGCACGCTGGCCGCAGCCACGGTGTCGCCCAGGCTCATCACGGCCGCTTCGGTCGTGCCGCCGCCGATATCGCAGATCATGCTGGCCACGGGCTCGGCGATGGGCAAGCCCGCGCCGATCGCGGCCGCTTTGGCCTCGGGCATGATCCACACGCGGCGGGCCCCCGCGCGCTGTACGCTGTTGAACAAAGCCCGTTTCTCGACGGGCGTAGCGCTGCCTGGCGCGCCGACGAGCACCTCCGGCTTCAGACGCCAGCCGGGCGGCTGCGCCTTGCGGAGAAAATAGCGGAGCATGGCCTCGCAGAGCACGAAGTCGGTGACGACGCCGCCCGCCAGCGGACGGACAACGGCGATCCGTTGCGGCGTACGGCCTTGCATCTGCCGTGCCATGTGGCCCACCGCGGCGCCGTCCGAGAGAATCTTGCCGCTGGATTGGTCGATGGCCACGACCGATGGTTCATCGAGCACCAGCCCCTGGCCCGGAATGCCGACGAGCGTGTTCGCGGTGCCCAGATCGACCGCCAGATTGCAACGGAAGTTTCGCAGTAGTCGCTGGAGCATCCTTACTCACCGCGTTGGACGTGGCAGGCGAGCCGCACCCGCAAGCGGGTACCCGGTAAGCTTCCGGGCCCGGAGGCTTACGCCTCCGGCTCGCCTCCCTGTAGAAGTTATTTCGGGACCAATTTCTTATCGCGCTCGCCCTTGCTCCTTATCCAGGATTCCGGAGGCGATCGAGGGGCGCTCCGTGTCGGTCAGCTTGATCTCCTTGTTGTACTCCGACATGGTCAACCAGAGCATGGTCGAGGCCACGATCAGGGCGATCATCGCCAGCGACAGCAACAGCGTGTAGATGTCGGCGCGGGGCTTGCGATAGGTTTGCGCTTCGGCCTTCTCAGCGGCGCTTGGAGAGGTTCGCTTGGACATAGTCGCCTTTTTGGATCTGAGCTGTTTGCGTCGCCTTGTCCACCCGGCAAACGGCCCGGTAGGAGGAATTGACTTGGATGACCTCGATGTCGCCGAGGTACTTGCCCGTGGCCGGACGGGTCACGGCGAAGCGGTGGCCCTTGCGGATGCCGTCGTCGGAACCGACGGAGATTTCGACGATGTCCAACCGCGGCACGGCGGTGACCAGGTAAACGCCCGGCGGCGGGTCTTTGGCCATGCCGGCCTCGCTCACCTTGTAGTATTCCAGGACGTTCTTGGTCCTGGTGTTCACCGCCGCCAGGTCGCGCAACAGTTTTTCGATACGTTGCTTGTCGGCCTCCAGGGTGGTGGCGCTGTCGTTGGAAGCGACGAGCTTGTCGTAAACCTTCTGTCGCTCGTCGACGGCCTGCTGGAGTTCCTTCCGCAGGTTGTCGGCCTCGACGCGCAGGGCGTCGAGCGTCTGGTGGACCGCTTTGTCCTCCGCGTCGTACTTCCGCTTCTCGGCCTCCCACGTGCCGCGTGCCGCTTCGAGCCGCTGGCGGTCGCCCGTCAGTTCCTCGTTGGCCGCCTGCAACTTCTTGATGCGCTCCTCGTAGCGGTCCCGCTCGGTGACTTGGTCCTGCGCAAGCCGCTTGTTGTCCTGCAGCAAGTCGTCGTTTTGCTTCTTGGCGGCTTCCAACTTGCCCTGATAGCCCTTGCCCGGATCGCCATCAGGACCGAAGACCTGTTCGCGCCAGTTCTTGTGGGCCGCATGGACCATCAGCGCGAAGCTCGCGAAGACGATGCACATGACCGCGATCACGACGGTAAAGATTTTTCCGACGAGGTTCATAAAAGGGCCCCACCTATCAATCGAGCCGGCTTGGGTACTTCGAAGCGGCAGTTAATTGTGATTCGGAACACTTGGCATTCGCAGCAGTTGCGCGCGGAGTTCGCGCTCCAGTTTCTCCAGCCGCAGGCGTTCGACGACCGTATTCAACAAGCTGTCGTTGATGAGAACGACCTGCTCGAGGGTTTTCTGCCGCTCGGCCACCGCGGCCTTGCTTTCGGTCCGCAACGCCTCGGATTCGGTATGCAACGACGAGATCGTCAGATGGATCGAGAGGACCGCGTCGACGAGCTTTCCCAATGCGTCTTCCTTGTCTTTAATAGTCTTGGCGTTCGCGTCGCGTTCCTTGGTCAGTTCGATTTTCACCTGTTCCAGGGCCGCCAGTCGCCGGACGTAGCGGTCCTTTTCTTCGACGATCTGGTCTTCCAGGCGTTTCTTTTCGTCCAGCAGGGCTTGCTTCTCGGTGTAGACCTTCTTCAACTCGGCGTTCTGCCCGCCGTCGCTCGTGCCGCCTTTGACCTGCTTGCCCAGCACGTCGTCTCGCCAATTCTTGTGCGCGGCATGGACCATCAGCGTGAACGCCATGAAGGCGAAGCTCATGACGAGAATCAGTACAGTGAAGATTTTGCCGACGAGGTTCATGGGAAAGTTTCGCCGAGATGGTCCAGTTAGCGCGTATTACCTGTTTTCAACCTCATTCGATAGTATAACTTCGCCCCGTGCCAGTATCAACCAAATGCCGGCAAAAATGTGAAGCTGCATCGAAGGTGTGGGCTGTAGGGGCGGGTAGTCAAGAAAAATGGTCATTTTCCCCGATTTTTCGTGGATGATTCTTGGAGTTTCTCCGCCGGCTGGTTAAATTGTCGTTCATGCGAACGGCCTCGGCCGCCCGCAAGACACGCTGAGTTTCAACATCCTGGTTTCCTTTTCTGCGAGCCGCATACGATTCTGGCACCATGAACGATCCCAACTCTTCCCAGCCCAACGAAGTCGACGAATTGATGCGCAACGCGGAGCTGCGCGACGAACTGGAGCGCTACGTCGATGAATCGATCACCAGCGTGAATGTCCACCAGTTGACCCTGGCCGCGGAGAACGATTTCCTGGCCAGCATGCTCGAATGGGAGCAGGCGCCCATTCTGCCGATCTATCGCTGGTTCGATCCCGAGTTGCGGGCGCCGCGGCCGGAAACGCTCAACGATACCCGCCTGGAATCGATCCTCTGGGACGTTATCCGCAAGCTCCACCAGAAGCAGATCGTGCTGGACTTTACCGATCATCTCAGCGACCGCGAACTTTATTGCCTGATCTATCGCGACATCCTGCCCGCGCGGGAGAAGAAGCTCGAACACATCAATCATTACCTGCACTGGGACTGCACGGG
>Ga0302320_10007611_pt1 | contig 23802 bp, 22 predicted proteins | sample Bog_T0_3_FD_202130 | JGI IMG/M metagenome (GOLD analysis project Ga0302320, IMG submission 202130) | Peat permafrost microbial communities from Stordalen Mire near Abisko, Sweden - Bog_T0_3 | ecosystem: Environmental > Terrestrial > Soil > Wetlands > Peat | place: Sweden: Abisko, Stordalen Mire...
TCCAAGTCGCACAATCCTGGTTCGAGGACGACCCACAGGTCGCTCAAGCTGTGGAGCGCGCCCGCGGCCGTGATCGCGCCAAACTTGCGACCTATCTATTGCAGAGCGTCATTGCGCGACATCGTGATAGATGGGCCGACGTTGTTTTGTGCACGGCCCTATGGATGCGCGAGGCTCCTTCAGAGGCTGGCCAGTGCTGGCGCCAGCTCGCGATCGTTGCAAAGGCGCTCGCCGACGGACGGGATATGACCGAGATCGGGTTGATGTGCGATATCGCATTGCGGATGATCGCGGTGCTCAGAGACGCTGGGCGGATATGAGTGAGCCGCAGACGCGTTTTGAGCCGCCTATTCGCCGAGTTGGGGGACGTGGCAGGGAGGTAATGCACCAAACTGTATCGATCTCCAAAAATTATATAGCAATTTCAATCGCATATGAGTTCGCAGTTTTATTCTGAATGGCGCACCATAGGATTTTGTTTCGAAATTGCGGTCTTTTCATTTTTCTGCGGTGTGCGGTACTTTCCGGTAGCAGGCGTGGTCCTCCGAGGGACCGGCCGGTCTGATATTCAACAGGTCAATTCATCGGTCTTCCGAATGATTTGGAATCGCTGGCGGCAGGGCCTGACCTATCTGGTGATGTCGGCGTTCCTGGCCTGGCATACCCTTGCCATGCTGATCGCACCCGCTCCGGACCAAAGCCTGCTGGTGGGGACGTTGCGTACAGTTCTGCAACCCTATTTGACCTTGTTCAGGTTGGATAACCCGTGGGATTTCTTCGCGCCTGTCATCAGCGGGTCTCAACTTCGCTACTCCGTTGAGGATGCTGCCGGGACGCGCCATGACTTTACGCCAACGGAGCCGTTGAGCTGGTTCCATCCAGCCTATATTTGGTCACGGGACTGGCACTACGGCATCATGGATTTTCCGGAGCGCTACGCCGATCGTGCCGGCGCTTTACTGTGCCAAAAGCACGCCGCGCTGCATCCGGTCTCAATCACCTTTGTGGAGTACGATCAGGGAGACTTCACCGCCGCGGACCTGTTGAACGGCAAGCATCCCATGGATCCCGAGTTCGTCACGGTGAAGACCGTGAAGACCGTCGAATGCGCGGCCCCGTGACGCTGACCCGGTTCGCCCGTGACAGGTTTGCGGCTCTCGGCCGGACCTGGTCGCAGCTCTGGTTCCAGGATGGTCCGACGTCACCGCTGGAGCTCGTACGCATCGGCGTCGCCGCGGCGGTGCTGGTACACTACAGCCTCGCATCGCCCTATATTTTCGATTTGTGGGGCGACGCCGGCTGGGCGTCACGCGACGTCGTTATGGCGATCCGCGCTCCGTGGATGCAATCGGTCTTCTACTATTTCGGCGCCCCTTGGGAATGGGTCGCCTTCCACGGTCTTTTTCTGCTGTGTTGCGCCGCCTTGATGGTGGGCTGGCGGACGTCCTGGGTGAAATGGATCGTGCTGGTCGGCCATATCTCCTATGTTTACCGCGATCCGATGCTGATCTACGGGGTAGACTGGATCGTTTCCAGCCTGCTCTTCATTCTCTGTGCCGCGCCGGTCGGGCGCGGGATGAGTCTGGACAGGGTGCGTGCCGTGCGCGCCGCAAAGGTCAAGAATCTAGAGGCACGGTTGCCGCCCTACGGCAGCGTCTGGGCCGGCGCCTGCACCCGGCTGATGCAGATCCAGATGGCGTTGATTTTCTTCTACAGCGCGCTGAGCAAGCTGGCGGCGGACATCTGGCTGAACGGCGACGCGGTATGGATCGTCTTCACCACCGAAGAGTACTACAACAGGTTCATCCTGGACGTGCTGGCATCGCAGTATTGGCTGGTCAACCTCGCGACCTATGGCACGGTTCTTATCGAGATCGCATTTCCATTCCTGATCTGGCAGCGCAGCACGCGCCCTTATCTGCTGGCCGCGGCCATATTCCTCCATCTGCAGTTCGCCCTGCTCATGGGTCTGTTCTATTTCTCCTTCGTGATGATCATGGGTCATATGAGCTTCGTACGTCCGGAATGGCTGGCGCGCCTGGGCGCGGCGTGGAAGCGCGCCATGGGTGAAATGGAAATGATCTACGACGGCAGATGCGGATTCTGCGTGCGGTCGATGGCGTGGTTTCTGGCCTTCGACGGCCTCGGGCAGATCAAGGTCCGTAACTTCCGCACCGATCCGTCCCCCATCGTCAGCGACGCGCAGATGGAAAAGGCGCTCTACCTCGTGCTGCCTGACGGTCGCGCGTTGCCGGGCTTCGAGGCATATCGATACGTCGTGCTGCGCGTCCCGGGATTGTGGTGGCAGGTTCCGTTGTTCTATCTGCCGCTGCTCAGCCGCCTTGTTGGCCGTCCGTTATACAATTGGATCGCCTCGCACCGAAGCCAGCTCTCGTCGATCGGAAACCGCGCCGCATCCGGACAACAGGAAGGGTAGCGGGAAGGCCCGGCGGGATCAGTCAAAGGCCGCGGTGACTTCCCGGGCGATATCGACCAGGTCGAGATCCGGATCGTTCGACAGCAGGAAGACGCTGAGCGGCCGGTCGAGAAAGCGGCGGATGTACGAGTAGTACCCGTTCCATTCCCCTTCATGCTCGGCAAAGCGCCCGCCCTGATCCAGGCCCAGGAACCAGCCAAATCCGTAATTGGTGGGAGTGCCATCGTTGGTTCGGCCGCTGGTGAAAATCTGCCGCATGCCGGCCTCACCGAGGAGGCTGTCCGTCGCCAAAGCGCGGTCGTAAAGGCACAGATCGGACACCGTCGTGTAGAACGATCCCGATCCCACGACGTCATCGAACCCGGTGCCTTCGTGCTCGACATAGGCGCCGCTATCGTCGCGGAAGTATCCGGTCGCGCAGCGAGGATCGTCGACCCGGCGGTCCGGAACCGAGAACGTATCCTTCATGCCGACGGGATCGAACACGCGCTGCTGGAAAAAGTCGTGGTAAGACTGGCCTGATACGCGCTCGATGACCGCGCCGAGCAGGTCGTAGCCGGAATTGCTGTAGCGGAACTCGTCGCCCGGGCGGCTTGCGGCTTCGGCCATAGGACAGCCAAGATCGACATAGGTGTGGATCATGTCGGCATTGGTCGCCCGCTCGCAGCGGGCCAGCACCTGCTCGATACCGTCCTCGTCATAGAGATCGCGAATCCCCGAGGTGTGATGCAGCAACCGGCGAATCGTGACCTGTGGTCCGAAGGCTGCGAGCAGAGGAAGGTGCTTGGCCACCGGATCGTCGAGATGGAGTTTTCCCTCCTCGGCAAGCATCGCAATTCCGAGGCCAGTAAACTGTTTCCCGCAACTGGCGAGGTGAAATATCGTGCCTGGTGCAATGGGGCGCCCGCGCAGATCGGCCAGTCCGTAGCCGGCCGCATGAACAACGGCCCCGGCCTTGACGACGGCGAGCGCAAGCCCCGGGCCGTCCGGCTGGATCTTGCTGGCGACATAACCGTCGATCCGCGCTGCCGGCGTTGTTTCGGCACGCATCGCCTTTGGCAGGATGCGATTCCAAATCGACGCCATCGGCTCCATTCCCTTTCCTCGTCTCGCCGACCAATCACGCAAGGCCGGAGAGGACCGGGCCGCGCTCTCACGCGCAGATGCCGTCATGCCACGCTCATGATCCAACTCGGACATCACTGCGGCGCGCCCGTCTTCCGCTCATTCGATCGCCTCGTCGGCGAGCGCGAGAAGTGTGGGCGGGATATTCAGCCCCAGCGCCGCAGCCGTCTTCAAATTGATCACCAGCTCGAACTTGGTCGGTTGTTCGACAGGCAGCTCGGCGGGTTTGGCGCCTTTCAGGATCTTGTCGACATGGCCCGCGGCGCGCCGGTAGAGGTCGGAAAGACTTGGCCCGTAGCTGATCAGGCCGGCGACCTCGGCAAACTCCCGCGTCGGATACACCGCCGCCATCCGCTGGTCCGCTGCAAATCCGGTGATCGCCCGCCGGTTGGAGAAATTCCAGGGATTGCGCGCCACGAACAGACCCTGCAATTGCTCCCGGGCCATAAACGCGAATGCATCATCGTAAGTCGACGGCGTGTGCTCGGCATGAAGCAACGTGATGCCGAGCCTCTCCGCGGCGTTGCGCACGCCGAGCGCGGCCGGACTTTCCCAATCGGCCTTCAGCCCGAGATAGGCCACCCGGGTGACATCATGCGCGACCTCCCTCAGCAACTCCAGTCGCTTGGCCTCGAACTCCGGCCCCGTATTGCCGGTAAAGCCCGTGATGTTGCCGCCCGGACGAGCGAGGCTGGCGACGAGACCCTGCGCGACGGGGTCCGAGCTGTTGGCCATCACGATCGGCACGGTGCGCGTCAGGCGCTGGAAGGCATGCGCAATCTCGTTGGCGCCGCCTCCGGCCGCCAGGATGGCGTCGGGCGACGTCTCGAGCACCCGCGATGCGATGTCATCGATTTGCCCGAACTTCCCCTCGGCCGAGTAAAACTCGAATTTCATGTTCTTGCCGTCGATGTAGCCGAGCTCGCGCAGGCCCTGCAGAAAAGCGGTGACAAGGCCCTTCCAGGCATCGCCCTCCTTGGCATCGACGAATTGGCCGATCGGCACCACGAACGCGATCCGATAGACCCTGTCGGCCGATCGCGCCCGCGCTGGCCACAGCGCGGAAACAAGCCCGCCGCCGATCAGGGCGATGACCACTCGCCGTCTCATGTCACCATTTGCCCCTGTGCGGGTACCGCCCCGTACGCGCTGCGGTGCAATCTACTGATCAAGCAGCCATCCCGAAAGAGAAAAAGAAGAAACGCTGTACTCCGTCCCGCGATGACTTTATCGCGTTACCGCGATAAGCGGGCTGTGATTGCTATCGACGGCGCATTTTTTACAACCCGGCCTCTCGCTTTCTCACTCCTCCACGATCTGCCCGCCGTCATAGCCGCAAGCGATCCGCCCCAGGGCCGCGCGAAATTGTTCGGTCCCGACCGTGGCGGCAAGGGCAGCGACCTCGTCGGGTTTTGCAATTCGGCGGGCGCGAGCCAGAAGCGACCTGATGAGGCCTGGTTCGAGATAGGGCAGGCTCGCCCACAATCCGCGCGCGAGATCACGCGCCAGTGCGTGATCGGGATGTTGTTTGTTTTCGGGGGCGCGGCCGATCTCGTGCATGTGGCGAACCGCGTTCCACGGCGCCCGCTCGGACGGGAAGCGCGCCATGATCTCATGCGCTTCCTGTGCGACATAGAACCGATTGAGCGTGTCGAACAGAACGAAGCGGTAGCCCTGCGCGATCAGGAATGGCTCCCACTCCTGCCATGCCGGCTCCGATGCGAGCGGCGTCACCGCCTCGGCGACGATCACCTTGGGTCGAAAGCGCTTCCAGTCACCGCCGAACAGGACATCGCCTTCGGCGCCCTCGACGTCGATCTTGAGGAAGTCGATCGCGCCGAGATCGTGGCTTTCGCATAATTCCGCCAGCGTCGTCACCGGCATGTGAACGGTCTGGTAGCCGACGCCGAACGCGCTGGCCTTTTGCGCCAGGCTTTCCACGGTGGTCGAGAGCCCGTGCAGGCGTTCGACCACATGGAAGTCGATTTCGCCGCTGACGCGTCCGACCAGGCTGCGAATCGCAAGATCGCGCGGACGCAACTGCGCGTACAGCGCCGCAAGTTCAGGTTGCGGCTCGACGACGATGCCGCGCCAGCCGCGTTCATAGAACCAGAATGATACGTTGTCGGCGATCGGATGGCCGGCGCCGACATCGATATAGATTCCGCGGGACTGTCCCGCGAACGCCAGCGAGAGATGATAGTCTTCGAGATTCTGTGCGTAGGATAGTTCCATTCGCGTTCCCGTCGTTGTTCGGCTGGCTTGATGCGTGCTCGGCCGGCCGGCTAGCGCGCACGGAGGCACGTCGGCATCTCTTCCATTCCTGATTGTGCCCTCGTTTCCGCACCCGGTGTCAATGTGAAACAAAACGGACGCCGGGCTGGCGGGCAGTCCCCGCCGATTTGATCCACCGTCGACAAAGGTTTGGCCTTTCCCGACGGAAACCTGCTATCGTGTGCCGATGCAACCTCTCACGGTCGCTAAACATTGGGATTTGCTCCCAGTGCCGGCACCTTGAATCCTCACTTGCCGAACCAGACGGTCTCGCCATCTGGCGTCGAGACATGGGCGCGTTCCGAATAAAGCAAGGTTTGATCTATGACCGGCGACCAATCCCGAGGCCTCAAGATAGGCGATCGCGTCTGCTGGGGCGACGACAAGGAAGATCGCGGCACCGTGACCGCAAAGAGCTGGTCCGGCGTCACGCTCAAATGGGATAGTCGGGGCGAACACGCGTTCTTGCACAACGATCTGAAAATGGTCTTTCTCATCTCAAAGAAGTGACGTTCATGAAGCGGACAAAACAGCCCGAGCCGGAAATCGAATGCCCTTCCTGTGAGGGCACGGGATTTCCAAGCGTGAAGCAGCCGGTAAAGCCCGGCCGAAGAATCTATCCCGCACCCTGCAAGCAATGCTTTGGCAAGGGGCGACTGGGATTGAGGGTGGCTGTCGGGCGCTGATCGCGGCTCGCGGTAGCCGCCGGATCCCGGTAACAAGCGGAAACTTTCGCGCGAGCTCTGCTCACCGCTTCGGCCGCGCCGTCGATGCCCGCACGATCAGCTTCGGCTCCAGCACCACGCGCTCGCGGTGCGCGGCGGGGTCGGCGATCTCGTCGAGCAGCAGGCGGGCGGCCTGGTTGCCCATCTGGCGCTGCGCGATGCGCACGGTGGTCAGCGGCGGCGACAGCATGTCGACATAGGGCATGTCGTTGTGGCCGACCACGGAGATGTCGGCCGGGCAGTGCAGGCCACGCTCGCGCAGTGCGTCGTAGATGCCGAGCGCCAGCAGATCGTTGGCGGCGACGATCGCCGTCGGTGCGCGCTTGCGGTCGAGCAGGCGCAGCGCGGCGAGCCGCCCCTCTTCGCGCGTATAGGCGCCCGCAGTCTCGACCATGATGTTGTTCGGCTTCAGGCCGGCCCTGGCAGCGCTGGCCTCAAACCCGGCGCGGCGCAGCACGCCGGTGGATACGTGCGGCGGGCCGGCGATATGGCCGATGCTGACATGGCCGAGCCCCGCGAGATGCTCGACCGCAAGTCGCATGCCCACTTCATCGTCGGTCGCGACCGCCGATAGTTTGCGCGCCGCATCGGTGCGATTGACCAGCACCACCGGGATTGCGGCCGCGATACAGTGGCCGACCACGGGATCGTTCAGCGCGACGGTCAAGAGCACCAGGCCATCGACGCCGCGCGCAATCAGCCGGTCGACCAGTTGCCGCTGCCGCGAGCGGTCGGGCCCGACGTCGACGACGATGGTGGCGTAGCCCGCACCGCCGAGCGTCTCGGTGATGCCGCTGAGGATCGGCGGGAAACCGGGGTCGGAGATGTCAGGCGCGAGCACCCCGATCAGGCCGCTTCGTCCGGTGCGCAGGCCGGCGGCGGTCACATTCGGTTGATAGCGGAGCGCCGCCACCGCGGCGCGGATTCGCTTGGCGACATTGGCGGCGACCAGATGGCTCATCGCCGGGCTGAGCGCGCGCGACACCGTGGATGGATGCACGCCGCATCGCGACGCCACATCCTTGATGGTGGGGCGGGACGGCACGTAAGGCCGCGCGACGCGTCCGTTGCCGGTTTTGCTGTTGTGCACCATTTCGCCGGTGATCCCCGTCACAATCTGCGCCCGACAACGGGCAGTCCCGCCGGCCCATCCTTGACAGGCCCTTATAAAACCCCTTATGCAATCGATTGCAATCACCCCAGCCGGTCATTCCCATGAATGTGTCGAACGCGCTCAAGCCGCACCTGATCCGCCCCGAGCATCTCGAGCCGAACTGGCGATGGGATCGGGCGATTCCCTCGCACGGCCACGTCTCGGTCGATTTCGAGCGCAGGGTCGATTTCGACCGGCTGCGCCATTACCGGCTGGCCCGCGCCCGGCAGGCGCTGAAGAACTCGCCCTGCGGCGCGCTGTTATTGTTCGACGTCAACAACATCCGCTACGTCTCCGGCACCAAGATCGGCGAATGGGAGCGCGACAAGCTGTGCCGCTTTGCGCTGTTGGCCGGCGACGGAGAACCGATCCTGTGGGATTTCGGCTCGGCCGCGGTGCATCACCGCATCTATTGCGACTGGCTCGAGCCGGAAAATTGCCGCGCCGGCATGCTCGGCATGCGCGGCACGGTACCCCCCGCGGTCGGTCTGATGAAGGCGCATGCCGAGGAAGTCATGAGCCTGTTGCGCGCGGCAGGCGTTGCCGACATGCCTGTTGGCGTCGACATCGCGGAGACCGCGATGTTCTTCGAGCTGCAGAAGGCCGGCATGAAGGTGGTTGATGGCCAGCAGGTCATGCTGGATGCGCGCGAGATCAAGAACATCGACGAGATCATGCTGCTCAACCAGGCCGCCGCCATGGTCGACGGCGCCTATCATTCGATCTACGAGGCGCTCAAGCCCGGCGTGCGCGAGAACGACATCGTCGCGCTGGCCAACAAGATCCTGTACGAGATGGGCTCCGACGACGTCGAGGCGATCAACGCCATCTCCGGCGAGCGCTGCAATCCGCATCCGCACAACTTCACCGACCGCATCCTGCGCCCCGGCGACCAGGCCTTCTTCGACATCCTGCAATCCTACCAGGGCTATCGCACCTGCTACTACCGCACCTTCAACATCGGCCGCGCCACGGCGGTGCAGCACGACGCCTACAAGCAGTGCCGGCAGTGGCTGGATGACGCCATCGCGCTGATCAAGCCCGGGGTCTCCACCGATACCGTGGCCAAGGTCTGGCCCAAGGCCGAGGAATTCGGTTTCCCGAGCGAGATGGCGGCGTTCGGCCTGCAGTTCGGCCACGGCCTCGGGCTGGCGTTGCATGAGCGCCCGATCATCTCGCGGCTGGTGTCGCTGGAAAATCCGATGGAGATAAAAACCGGAATGGTGTTCGCGCTGGAAACCTATTGCCCGGCCAAGGACGGCTTCTCGGCAGCCCGGATCGAGGAAGAGGTCGTGGTCACCGACAAGGGTTGTCAGGTCATCACGCTATTTCCCGCGGAAGAACTGCCGATCGCCAACCGTTACTGACCTCGTCATTGCGAGCGCCAGCGAAGCAATCCATCGTAAGGGAAGCACGGATTGCTACGTCGCGGAGTTTATCATCGGGCCGGCCAAAGGGACCCGTTGGCTCCTCGCAATGACGATCAAATAAATAAGGAGAAGAAAACATGACAAAGCACACACTCGGCTGGATCGGCATGGGACGCATGGGCTATCCGATGGCCGAGCGCCTGCTCAAGGCCGGCCACTCCGTTTCGATCTGGAACCGGACCCGCGCCAAGGCTGAACCGCTGGCGAAGATCGGCGGGCGCATCGTCGACCAGCCGAGCGAACTCGCCGACAAGGACATCGTGTTCACGATGGTGTCGACCGGCAAGGATCTCGAGCAGGTCTATTTCGGCGAGCACGGCGTTGTCACAGCTGCCTCCGGGCCACGGCCGAAAATCCTGGTCGACTGCTCCTCGATCGGGGTCGAGCAGTCCGAGGCGATTCGGGCGCGGTTGAAGAAGCTGGGCTGCGAATTCATCTCTTCGCCCGTCAGCGGCAACGGCAAGACCGTCAAGGCCGGCAAGCTCTCCACCGTGGTGTCCGGTCCGAAAGCGTTGTTCGACGAGGTGCAGCCCTATATCGCGACGTTCGCGCCGGCCGGGGTCTCCTATGTCGGCGAGGGCGAGCTGTCGCGCATCTGCAAGATCGCGCACAACGTGTTCCTCGGCGTCGTGATCCAGAATCTGACCGAGATCACGATCCTGGCGCAAAAGGCCGGCGTGCCGCGCCATGCCTTCCTCAATTTCATGAACGCCAGCGTGCTCGGCTCGACCTTCACGAAATACAAGAGCAATGCGCTGGTCAATCTCGACTTCACCACGACGTTCACGCCGACGCTGCTGCGCAAGGATCTCGATCTCGGATTGAAGGCCGCGCGCGATCTCGACGTTCCCATGCCGGTAACCGCGGCAACCCGCGAGGCGCTGCAGAGCCATTTCGGCGCCGCGACGCTGAAGCCGGATCCGGCGGCCTACCTGGAAAAGGATTTTGCAGCGCTGATCGAAACCGTGGCGCTCGCCGCCGGCGTCAAGGTATCGCCCGAAAACGTGCCGATGCCGACCGGGCTCGAGACCGCGGACTGAGCGGCGGCGCGTTGGCCGGTCACGGCATCCAGCCAGTCGCATGGGTCGGGCTATTCGCGAAACCCATCGGACCCGTGCGCCGATTTAACGTCATCACCCTCTACAGGCCGCTGATTCCGGCCAGCGGCAGCACCCGTTGCAGGATCGCGGCCAGGCAGATCAGCACCACCAGCAGCTTGAGAAGATTTGCCAGCCGGGCATCGCGAACGAACTTCTCGATGGCCCAAAAGCAAATGGCGCCGATCACGCAGATAATCAGAACACCGATCAAGACTGAAATCATGGTGATCCCCTCGTTGCGTGCCGCGCCTCAGCCTCAGCCTCGGCGCTCGGTGCCTGTGCAACACGCAGAATGTCGCCGGTGACGCCCTCAATCTGGCATCTCCGGTTCACCGCGCTGTGGTCAATATTGCTCACCTTGCGAAAGTTGGCGGGGTGGCAGCGAATTCGGATCGGCTGGCGCGAATCGATCGCGGGATCAGTACTTCACGACCAGCGGCGCGGCATTGGCAATAACCGGCGCGGTATTGAACCGGTAGTTGACGCCGAGCTTGACGACGTCGATGTCCTGCTGGACCGTCGTCGCCCTGGCATTGACCACGGCGACGCCCGGGAACGCCAGCGAGGTGCTGGACAGGCCGATATGGTCGTATTCGAGCACCGTCGACCAGCAATCGGTCAACGCATATTCGATGCCGCCGCCGGCAGTCCATCCCATCGTGGTGGCGCTGGTGCTGCCGGTGCCCTGCACAATGGCATTGGTGTTGGCGTTGAGATTATAGCCGACGCCGGCAAGCGCGCCGCCGGCCTTCAGGTATCCCAGCGTGCGATCGAAGGCATAACCGACGCGCCCGGTCAGGGTGCCGAGCGCGCTGACGATGCGCTGGCAGTTGATGCCGCCAAGACCGGAGAAGCAGGTGTTCTCGCCGCGCAGGTCGGCGGCGCTGGCGTCGGCCTGCACGCCGAACACCGCATGGCCTCTTTGCAGGTCGTATCCTGCCTGACCGCCGGCGAGCGGCCCGGTCGCATGCGTGGTGTCGCCAAAGCCTGCGATGTTGACGGCGCCAAGGCCGCTCGGCGCCGAGCCGAACGGGTCCGACCACGCGTCGTTGCTCCAGCCGCCGCCGAGATGGCCGCCGGCGTAGAACCCGGTCCAGTTCATCGGCGCCATCCCTGACGCGATCGCCCTGGCCGGAACCGCCGTGTCACCCCATTTGTAGCTCGACTGCACGAACACGCCGTAACGTTCGGAGTTATAGCGCGCCGGCTCGACCAGGCTCTGCTGGAATCCGAGGAAGTTGAACGTGGACGTGCCGTCACGGGTGTTGAAGGCCCAGTAGCGGCCGCCGACTCCCACGTTCCATGCGGAGGTCAGGTTATAGCCAAGGATGGCTTCGAGCATGACGCCGTCGCCGATCGACGCGGTCTCCGGAAGCAAGAGTTCGCGGGCGTTGTGACTGTCGAGACCGGTGAAGTTCACCAGCGGCAGCCAGGCGACGTCGGCCGTCAGTCGCAACCGATCGGTCAGCATCATTTCGCTGGAAAGGCCGACCCGCAGCGACTTGTAATAACCGTCCTGGGAGATGCCGAGGAAACCGGCCGGGAACGAGGTCGCGGGATTGCAGGTGAGGGCGCCGGCAAGCTGCGTGCAGCCGTAGGTATTGATGTCCTCTTCGTAATAGTTGTAGCCGGCGAAGACGCCCAGTTTCGCCGCTGGCGTTTTCAGGACCGTATAGCCGCCATCGATGGTGGCATAGCCGATATGTCCCGATGCGCTCGAGAGCGTATTGGAATAAGCGCCCGCGGCCGGGAAATCCTCGTCGTTCATGCTGCCGCTGCCGATCCCGCCGGCGCCCAAAATCCCCTTGATGAAAAATCCGCTGGCGTGATCAACCCGGGCGAAAGCTTCGCCGGACGCGGCGCCGAGACCGGTAAATATCAGCCTGGAGGCGAGTATCGAGTTGGGCACATTCAGCAGCGGCTGCGGTGCGCCGATGCGGCCGGAACTGAACCAGGCGCGCGAGCCGGCCTCGACTTCCCAGCCGAACAGGTCGAGCGGCGGCGCATGGAAGGCCGGCGCCTTGGCCGGCAGCGCCGGCCCGCCCGCCCATGGCGTGCCGCCCGCGAATTGATAATTGAGACCGACGCGCACGATATTGGCGGCGAGGTCGCCGCTATGGGTAAAGACCTGGCTCGGGAAGAATGGCGTGAGATTGTTTCCGGTGACGGTCGCGGCCGATCGGCCGAAATTCACATATTGGTATTCGGCCTTGAGGCTGAGCCAGTCTGCCAGCGGGGTCTCGACGCCGGCGCCGACCGCATAGCCGGTTTTCACCGCGTTGATGCGGGCGGATTCCAGCACGCCAAGATTGTCGGTGAACAGGAAATTCTCGTCGAGCTGGGTCAGCGCAAGGCCGCCGGTGACAAAGAGCAGTGAATTATCCGGGGTGACGTAGCCGCCGCGGGCGCGGGCCGTGAACAGCCAGTTGCTGTTGCCATAGGAGCTGACCACGAATTGGGCGCCGGGTGCGCCGGGATAGCCGACTGCACCGCTGTTGGCCGCGCCGTTCAGGTGCAGCCCCTGCAGATCGGCCTCGGCGCCGAGCACGAAGCTGCCGAACTGCCTGTTATAACCGGCCTCGACGCCGGCGGCGAAACCGTGCGCGTTGATGTTGCGGCTGCCGGCAGCGGTGACCGCCGCGGCTTGCGCCGCATCCATGTATCCGCCGCCGACGGTCGATGTCCTTGGATCGTATGAGCCGGCAACTCCGGCTGCGGTCATGCCGGCGTAAAGGCCGGTCCAGTCGAAAGGGGCTGGTCTTGGCGCGGGTGCGTCGAGCATCGCGCCGCGCAGATATTCCTGCTGGGGCGGCCCTGTCTGGACGACCACGTAACTTCGCTGGGAGCCGGTCGAGCCGCGCAAATAATCCAGATCGATTTCAGCGGCCCCGGCGGTTTGCGCTAGTCCGATCGCGAGGGGGAACACCAACCAACGCATGCTACTGGTCCGGGACTAATTCAACTCCCGCGACAATGTCCCATTAACCCTAACAGATGCCTAACCCGCGCAACGACGGCGACGTTTAAGCGTCATCTTCGGGAACGTAATGATACTTAGGGGGTTAGCACGCCCCCGGCCGATCGCAATCGCCAGCGGCAAGCCCGGATCAGCGCGGCTGGCGAAACTCAATCGCGCTCGGAATCACGCCGGGAGGATTGTCCTCCAGTTCGACCTCGCTGAACTCGCGCGCCGCGCGTTCCTCGATGCGGTCGCGCATCGGTCAGCATTCGAAGATACGGTCGGATCCTCCCGGCCTCGGCGGCCATCGAAATCCTTAGACACTTTGCGGCGCGCGATTCCAGTTCGCGGCCTGGATGAGTGGAAAAGCCGCAAAGTGGGACATACAGTCAAGGATTTTGCGCCTCTCGGCACTCAATCATTTGCTTGACGCCGGGCCGACACTCCCTTTGAATGCGTAATACAACGTGGAGTTGCTCTAGTGACTGACGGGGCCGCGCTACCAGTACCGTATAGCGCAATCAGTCTGCTGTTTGAGCAGCAGAATATTACCCTGTTCCTCGGGGCCGCAGCGTCATCGGTCAGAGAGCCGGGATCGGAAGGATCTGAACCCGGGCTTCCGAATGGCCGGGAGTTCAGCGCCGACCTTTCCGAACTGGCGGATTATCCCCCCGGCAGGGAGGCCGATCCCTTGACCAAGGTTTCCCAGTACCTCGTGGAATATGCGGGCGATCGGGATCTGATCCTGAGCTACATCAAGACGCAATTTCATGACAAGGTTCCGCCGGACTACCGATGTTCGGTCACGGATTTCCTCAGCGAGTTGCCCGCAAGCCAAATTCCCAGATTGATCGTTTCCACGAATTACGACACCCTTGTCGAGCGCTTGCTCGAAAGACGCTCCATCCCGTATGTCTGCGTCTCCCACATATTGGGCCGGTCGAAATTTTCCGGGCGTCTGATCGTCTATGAGAAGCTCGGCAAGTTTTCAAAGGACTTGATTGTGACTCGGGCGACAGCCGAGGAGTTATTGCAGGAAAGGCTCGCCGCCGCCGAGCCCCCGGTCATTCTCTACAAGATGCACGGAAGTGCGATCTCTTTCGTTCCGAGGAAGGACAGGGACGAAACGCTGGCCGGTGGCTTCAATTCCATCGTCATCACCGAGCAGGATTACATCGACTATCTTGACAAGAACACGATGGAACGGCTGCCGATTCAGATGCAGGAGATGCTGCGCAACTCGCAATTTCTTTTTCTCGGCTATTCTCTCTCGGACTGGAACTTCCGCCTGCTGCTGCATCGACTTCGTGAAAGCCAGGCCGGCGCAGACACCACGCATTACGCATGCCTGCTGAACGACGATAAGGTCGAGTCGCTGTTTTGGCAGAAGCGCGGCGTGATCTTGCTTTACGTGTCGCTCACCCAGTTTTTGGCCAATCTGAAACGCAAGCTGGGTATCGCGCCATGAATCCATTCGTCGGTTTGCGGCCCTTCCGTGAAGACGAGCGCCGCCTGTTCATGGGACGCGAGCTAGCGGGCACCTACGTCAAGACAAAGTCTGCGATCAATCCGCTGACGCTGCTATTTGCCCGTAGCGGGATCGGCAAGTCGTCATTCCTGACGTCTCGGCTGATACCCGAGTTACGCGAGAAACATCCGATTATCTATTTGAACGAATGGGGAGGACAAAAGCCCGAGGACATACTGGGCGGCGGGCTCAATAAGCTAGGCAAGCTCGCGGTCGAGGCACGCGCCGGCGGATTTCTGCTGCTCGATCAGTTCGAAGATGTATTCAAGCAGGATACCGACCGTTCGGGCCTTTGGGACAATCTCGCGGAAACGGTTAACAGCGGACAGGCCGATATCCGCGTCATCGTGACCATGCGCGAAGAATGGCTGGGCGCATGGGAGGAGGTCGAGCAATACGTTCCGGGCGCCTATGGCTCGATGATAAGGCTGGCACCCCTTACCGACAAGGAATTGCGCCGTGCGATCGTCCGGCCGATCGAGATCGAGGGTCATGTTCAGCTCGATCCATCCCTCGTGGATGTCCTGCTGCGCGATCTGCGTCAGCCAAATGCCTACGGCCTTGGCGCGCGCTTCGTCGAGCCCGGCCTGCTGCAACTGGTTTGCCACCATTTGTGGGAAGAAGCTGGAAAGTCCAACGGCATCCTGAATGAGGCGTTGTATAATCGCCTCGGCGGTACGGATGCGATCGTTCGGGACTTTGTCTGGCGCCACCTCAGAAACGACTCGGGGACCGACACGGTGTTCAGTACGGACCAGCGGGTTCTGTGGGCAGGGTTAACGCGCCACCTTTCCGTTGCTCAAGGTGTGAAGGCCACTGTCACGCCTGAATTGTTGGCACGCAAGCTGCTGATGGTCGATCTTGGTGCCGCGGGACCGGCGATGGCTTCATCAAAAGGGAGGGCGGTTCGAAATTATTTGTTGAAGCCGACGGAAAAGCGGACCGAGGAAAACGACGCACTTACCAATTGGATAGCGGAGACGCTTGAGAAAGCTCACTCCTTCGGTTTCCTGAAGCGGCAGGAAGGATTTAAAGTCGATAATCGTCGTGCCCGGCTTTACGAATTATCGCACGACGGGCTTGATAATATTTTCAGGGATTTTTCGCTGGAATTCGAGAAGTGGATGGCCTGGCGAATAACGATCTTCTGGGGTGCGGTCCTGACGGTCGGCGTGGCGCTGCCGATATTCGGCTACATCGCCATAAAGGAAGGAATCCTTGTCGCATTGGGCCAAGCAGCGTTGGCTTGTGTCGTGCTGGCCCTCTATATCGGAGTTATATGGCTTTTGATTAAGTTCGTCGATTTTCTCGCCTCGATTTTCTATTATCCGATTGTAAGGCTGCTCGCGCGCGGTTCGATAAAGCCCAGCCGGAAGCCCGCTAAAAAACCGAACTAGCGATAGCACGCGGCGGGAACAATTCGAAAAATGGAGTCTTTGCCAAGCAATCCGGCTCGCATCGATCGTTCATTTCCCAAGCACGGGAAATCTCCAGTCCATGGCCGTCAATCTCCAGCGCGTTCCGTCGGTGGCGCCATTTGCCGAACGTTCAGAGCGGCTGGCGGAAATCGATCGCGCGCAGGATCACGCCGGGAGGATTGCCCTCCAGTTCGACGTCGCTGAATTTGCGCGCCGCGCGTTGCTCGATGCGGTCGCGCAGCCGCATGAACTGCTGCTCGCGCTGCGCCGGCGCCGTTCGCGACACGCCCTCGAGCTGGTCCATCGCGTCGGTGGAGATGGCGCAGGCAACGCTGGCCTGGTCGTTCTTCATCGTGAACACCACGACCATCCGGTTGTAGTCGTATTCGCCGAACACACCCTGGGTAAGCGCCATATCTCAAGCCTCCTCGATTGCACGGACGGTCAGCGCATATGACGCAAGAATACCCGCAAGGTTCCGCCGGCCGTCAGAATTTCTTCTTCGGCGGTGCCGGATTGAGTTCGGCGATCTTCGACAGGCAATCTTCCTGGGTGGTATGCGGGCCGGTGACGAAAGTGCCGCTCACCTTGGTCGAGTACCAGCCCGACACCACGCCGAGACGCAGCGACTCTTCGGTTTTGACGTGACGGGCGGAAAGAATTTGCATGGGGCTTCCTTGGGTCTTGATGCGTTCGGCTTCAGCGCTGAACGCGGGGGTGCGTGGTCTGGTCGAGTGATCCCGTCATGTCCGCGAGGCAACCGCGTCGGCTTGCTGGGCGTCGGCGAGATCGACCGAACTGATGGAAAACATCTCGGTCGAGGAATGCCGCGGCGGCGCGCCGGGAACCATGATCATGGTGGCGACGCGGCGGAAGCACGGAAACGACAGGCCTTCGATCAGTTCCTCGTCGGTCACGACCTCGTAGGCTCCCGCCTGCAGCTGGCGGTCGATACCCCTGATCCGGAACGGATGCGCAAAAGTCACCGTTTCGCGTCGCGATCTCGTCAAGCTCGTCTATCCCTGCGCTGGCGCGGTTTCGCGCGATCCGATGAAAGTCGGATCGCTTTCGCGCGTTACCGTCAGCTTTTGTTGCAAATCGTTCGTTCGCAGCTTCGGAGCACAGCCCTGCATCCGGCATGAAGCGAACACGAGACCACGTTGCGCCTTTTGAGCGCCAATAGCCATGGTTTTCTTTGTCAATCCGGGCGCTGTGCGCACCGGCGCCCGATCGGGTGAGGCCGGAACGTTTGGCTCGATCCCGCACGTTCTGGCGGTGAAGTTTTGCTTGTGCTATGAAGCAACCCGTGATTGTAGGGATGCGGACCCCGGATGAGCGGAGGTGCATATGGGGAACTGCTTTGTCATCATGGGCTTCGGCGAGAAGACCGACTTCCAGTCAAACCCGCAGCGCGTCCTGAATCTGAACAGGACCTACGAAGACATTATCAAACCGGTCGTCACGGGCGCCGGTCATGCCTGCGTGCGTGCCGATGAAATCATCCACTCGACCGTCATCGACAAGCCGATGTACGACAATCTACTCGAGGCAGACCTGGTGATCGCTGACGTTTCCACCTCCAATGCCAACGCGCTCTATGAACTCGGAGTCCGCCATGCGCTCCGGCCGCGGCGAACGATCGTGATGGCGGAAAACAATTTCAGCTTTCCGTTCGACCTCAACCATCTCAGCATCCTGAAATACGAGCACCTCGGAAAGGATATCGGCTTCACCGAGGTGATGCGCGTCAGGGAAATCCTCAAGGACAAGATCACCGTTTTGATGGATAGTCCCGAGGTCGACAGTCCGGTGTTCCTGTTCATTCCGACGCTGAAACCGGCCGGCCTTGCCAAAGCAGAGCTGGCAATGGCCGCGGCAGCTCCGCCACTACCCGCACCGTCCTCTCAACCGACCGACACCACCAGCTTTGCTGCATTGCTGGAAAGCTTTCGCGCCGCCAAGCGCGCCGCCAAGCAGCCCGCGGATTGGGCGAAGCCTCTGGAGGTGCTGGGCCGCCTGAAGACCATGCAACCCAGCGATCCCTATATTCTCCAGCAGCTTGCCCTTGCCACCTACAAATCCGAACGGCCGGACAAGAAGGTATCGCTGATACAGGCCAAGATCGTTCTCGGCGACCTCGCGCCGCAAACATCGAGCGACGCCGAGACCGTCGGACTATGGGGCGCCATCCACAAGCGGCTGTGGGAGGAGTTGAAAAGTAGCGACGATCTCAACGAAGCGATTCAGGCCTATGCGAGGGGCTATTACATCAAGAACGACTACTACAACGGGATCAACTACGCCTTCATGCTCAATGTTCGCGCCGCTTCCACCGCCGGCGACGAAGCTCTGGCCGATCGCGTGCTGGCGCGGCGAACCCGCCAGGACGTTCTGGCGATTTGCGACCGTCTGCTGCAGGCTGCCGCGGATCAACAGGCGCCGGAACATCCCGATCCCGGCGCCGGCAGCGACGAGCCATTCTGGATCGGCGCGACCAAGGTCGAAGCCCTGTTCGGGTTGGGCCGCACCGACGAGGCCGCGCAGCTGCAAGCCGAGATCGTCGCCAAAGAGCGCGAGCGGCTCAAGAAGGCCAGCGGCGCAAACGCCAAGGACGAAGCGGATTGGAAGGAGGGCACTCTGGTCAGTCAGCTCGAAAAGCTCGGCAAGCTGTTGACGCCGTGAGCCGGCTGGCGATCCTCCTCTTGCGACCGATTCAACCCTGTCGATCCGCCGTGCGCGCGCCGCGCCCCTCGATCGGATAACCGGGATCGTTGAATCCGGGCGTCGAGGGATGGCCCGAGACGACCAGCCGGTCGATCAGGGCTTCGTCCTCGGCGGTGAAGCGATAGTCGAGCGCACGGATGTAATCGTCCCATTGCGCCTCGGTGCGAGGGCCGGCGATCACGGCAGAGACGAAGGACGAGTTCAGCACCCACGACACCGCGAACTGGCCGGCAGTGATGCCTTTGGCCTCCGCATGCTGCTTGATCTGCTGCGCCAGTTGCAGCGATTCCGGCCGCCACTCGGTCTGCATCATCCGCGTGTCGTTACGGCCGGCGCGGCTGTCCTTGTCGGGCGCGGCATCGGGGCGGTATTTGCCGGTCAAGACGCCGCGCGCCAGCGGGCTGTAGGGCACGACGCCGAGCCCGTAATAGCCGCAGGCCGGAAAATGCTCGACCTCGGGCATCCGGTTCATGGCGTTGTAATAAGGCTGGCTGACGATCGGGCGGTCGATGCCAAGGTCATCGCAGATGTTGCAGATTTCGGCGACCCGCCAGGCCCGGTAATTCGACACCCCGAAATAGCGCACCTTTCCCGCCCGGATCAGTTCGCCCATCGCGCGCACGGTTTCCGCAAGCGGGGTCGAATGGTCCTCCTTATGCAAATAGTAGATATCGATATAGTCGGTGCCGAGCCGCTTCAGGCTTTCGTCGGCGGCCTGCAGCACCCAGCGCCGCGACAGCCCGCCGCGGTTGGGATCATCGCCCATGGCATTGGCGAGTTTGGTTCCGAGCACCCAGTTGTGCCGGTTGTTGGAAATGGCGCGGCCGACCACCTGCTCGGAATTGCCTTTCGAATAGGCGTCCGCGGTATCGATGAAGTTGACGCCGGCCTCGCGCGCCTTCGCCACGATCCGCGCCGAGGTCGCCTCGTCGGTGGGCCCGCCGAACATCATGGTGCCCAGGCAAATCGGCGAAATCTTCAGGCCGCTGCGGCCGAGGGGGCGGTATTGCATGGGAGGACCTTTTCACTGTGGCCGTCATTCCGGGGCGCGCGATAGCGCGAACCCGGAATCTCGAGATTCCGGGTTCGATGCTGCGCATCGCCCCGGAATGACGGAGTGTCGTCTACCGCTCCTCGCAACGACGAGGCGCGCTATGCTTCATTCTTCAATATCTTAAACACGCCGCTCGCCACCGCAATACAGCGGTTCTCGGCGGTGATCTCCGTCGTCATGAAAATCAGGCTGCGGGTGGCGCGCACCACCCGCGGCTTCGACAGCAGGATCTCGCCGATCTTGCCGCTGTCGACAAAATGGGTGTCGAGCTGCACCGTCGCCAGCGTCGGCCGGCCCGAGACGTATCGCGCCGTCATGCCGCAGCTGCGGTCCGCAAACGTCATCAACAGCCCGCCCTGCACCAGGCCGCGGCGGTTGTGGTGCTTGTCCTGCGCAACAAGCGCATATTCCTGCTCGTTATTGACCAGGCGTTGCCAGATCGGGCCGATCAGACTGATGAACCCTGTCGATTCGGCGATGGTCCAGCCGGAGGCTTTGAGTTTCTCCGTGGCCTTGTCGGTCATTCCCGTGTTCCAGTTCCCGCGTCATCCGATCTTGCGGTCATTTCATCAGACGCCGAGGTGTTGTAGTCAAGCGGCATGAACTGGCCGTTCGACGATGCCACCAGGCGGAATATCGCAGCACGCTGCGCGGGCTTTGCGCGGCTGCCGCAAGGCGAGCCGTCGCCGGCGCTGAAGCGCGCCGCGGTCGCGATCACGCTGGTCGAGTCCGGCGACGGGAAGAGCGGAACGGCGCTGTTGCTGACGCTGCGCGCGGCCGACCTGCGCGCCCATCGCGGTCAATGGGCGCTGCCGGGCGGGCGCTGCGACGCGGGCGAGACCGCTGTCGCGGCGGCGCTGCGCGAGCTTGCGGAGGAACTCGGCCTCGCGCACGGCGCCGGCGACGTGCTGGGCCTGCTCGACGATTATCCAACCCGCTCCGGCTATCTCATTACGCCGGTCGTGGTATGGGCAGCCAATAGCGCGGCGATCGTACCAAATCCGGCGGAAGTCGCATCCGTGCACCGCATCGCGCTCGACGATGTCGAACGGCCTGACGCCTTCGACTTCGTCGCCATTCCCGAAAGCCCGCGGCGCGTGATTCGCTTTCGTCACGAGGGAAGCCTGATCCACGCGCCGACCGCGGCGCTGATCTATCAATTTCGCGAAGTGCTTGGTGGCCGCCATACCCGGGTCGCCGAGCTGGAGCAGCCGGTGTTCGCGTGGCAATAGGTTCATGTCATTCCGGGGCGCGCAGCGAACCCGGAATCTCGAGATTCCGGGTTCGCGCTGCGCGCGCCCCGGAATGACAAGTTGGGATGCGAACACCAGGTCTTTCGACAACGATAGAGCCTGATAAAAGCAATAAGCTCGGAGCCCGCCTGAAAATGCGTATCTGGAAAATCATCATCTGCGCCGCCGCCGTTCTCTTCTTCATCTCCCTTGACGCCCAGGCGCAGAGCTACCCGGACCGTCCGATCACGCTGGTGATTCCGTTCGCGCCGGGCGGCAGCACCTCGATCGTCGGCCGCGTCGTCGCCGACAGGATGGCCCAGTTGCTCGGCCAGGGCATCGTGGTCGACAACCGTCCCGGCGCCGGCGGCACGGTCGGCACCAAATTCGTGGCCAAGAGCGAGCCCGATGGTTACACCATTCTGCTTGGTTACACCGGCACGCTGGCGATCGGGCCCTCGCTCTACAAGAATGTCGGCTACGATCCGCGCAAGGATTTTGCGCCGATCGGCATGATCGGCAACGCGCCGAGCGCGCTGGTGGTGCATCCCTCGTTTCCCGCGGCCTCGGTCGCCGAACTGATTGCCTTTGCCAAAGACAATCCCGGCAAGGTCAATTTCGGTTCCGCCGGTGTCGGTTCGGTCAACCACATCACCGGCGAATATTTCGCCCGCTCGGCCGGCATCACGCTGGTGCACATTCCCTACAAGGGAACCGGTCCGGCGTTGACCGACCTGTTGGGCGGCCACATCCCGATGGCGCTGGCACCGATCCCGGCCGTGCACGCCAATGTTTCCGCCGGGCTGTTGCGCGCGCTGGCGGTGACCGGCAAAACCCGTTCCGCGCTGATGCCGGAGGTGCCGACGATCGCGGAATCCGGCCTGAGCGGATTCGAGGCGTCGCTGTATTACGGCCTGGTGGCGCCGGCCGGGACGCCGCGAGCCATTATCGACAGGCTCAACAAGGAGCTTCATGCCGCGCTTGCTTCCGACGAGGTCAGGAAGCAGCTGGCGCAGGACGGCACCGAGATCACGCCGTGCACGCCGGAAGAATATGCCGATTTCATCGACAAGGACGAAAAGAAATGGTCGGAGCTGGTCAAGGCCAGCGGCGTCGAGCAGGAGTGAGGCAGGTCACGCCGTTTCGGGGCTGACTTGCCCGATTTGCTTGCTACAACGCAGCCATGCCCAGTGCAGCGATTCGCTCATGTTTCGGAACTCTCGCGCTCGTGCTGCTCCTGATCGCGCCGCAGGCGGCGGCGATCGATGCCGGCGCGCTGCCTCCCGCAACCGCCGGCGCCATGGCCCAGGCGGCCTCGCCGCAGGCCATCGCGGAATACCGCAGCAAATGGCGGGAATATCAGGAAGCCCGCGCCGCCTTCGAGCAGGAAGCCGGCGCCTACTGGAGTTCGATTTCCGACAAGCGCCGCGGCCGCAATGCCAAGCGGCGCGAGCACCAGCCGATCGGGCTCGACGACTATGTGCTGACGCAGCCGCCTGTTTATAGCGGGCCGAAGCGGCCGGCCAATCCCGAGCCATCCGCGCCCGAGCCGGGCGAACCGCGCCGCCCGCACAGGGCCATTCCGCTGGTCGCCGATCTGCTGCAGGCCGCGCAGGAGCATTTCCAGTTCGTGCCGCAGCGCCCCGCCAGCGAGATCGAGTTCAAGCGCGCCTATGCCCGCGTGGCGCTGGCTGCGGGGTTGACCCGCGAACAGGCGGTGCGGGTCTATTCGTTCGAGACCGGCGGCAACGGCAATCACGACATGCAGGCCGGACAGGAATATTCGCGCAAGGGTCGCGCGATCTCGACCGCGATCGGCTACAACCAGCTGCTCACCACCAACAGCGTCGAACTGCTCGCCGAGCAGGGCCACGAATTCATCCGCGCCCTGTCGCAAAAGGCCGCGTCACTGTCCGGCGCGCCGCGCCAGGCGATGGATCACAAGATTGCGGTGCTGAAGCGGATGGTGACGCTGGCGTGTTCGGTGCCCGACGAGTGGGCGCAGCACGAGAAGCTCGGCGACACGCCGCAGGGCTGGGCCATGCATGCGATGGTGCTGGACATCGATGTCGGCCCGCTGCTGCAGACCCACAAGCTCCTGACCTCGGTGATTTTCGCCCGCGCCAAGGGTTATATGCGCCCGCTCACCGCGGCTGAACTGGAAATGATGAACCTGACCGGCGACGGCACTGGGCTGGACATGGTGACGATGCCGCAGGCGCTGCGCGAGCAGGTCCCGACCGCGAATTTCTTCCAGCGCTCCGGCTACGAGCGCAACCCGGTGGCGATCCGTCACAACACGGTGGCAAAACTGCTTGAGGTCACCGACTCCAGGATGGACAGCAACAGCAACCTGCCGGGCGCCAAGGATTTGGCGGCGGCGTTTTAGGTTCTCTTGCCCTCGCATCGCGAGATGCGAGACGGGGTGGGGTGATCTCTCAACTCGGGCACTGTTCGAGGCGAGAGACTGTCACCCTACCCCGCCGCTCATTTCATTCGCGTCGACCCTCCCCCTCTGTTCAGACCGGGGACAAGGTGGACAGGTGTTCGGAGACATCGTGGACACTTCCGACAGCGAATCAAGGAGGCTGTCGGATGCCGTTCCACGAGGTGTGCCGGATGGACGCGAGATTGGAATTTGTG
>Ga0302320_10007612_pt1 | contig 23801 bp, 20 predicted proteins | sample Bog_T0_3_FD_202130 | JGI IMG/M metagenome (GOLD analysis project Ga0302320, IMG submission 202130) | Peat permafrost microbial communities from Stordalen Mire near Abisko, Sweden - Bog_T0_3 | ecosystem: Environmental > Terrestrial > Soil > Wetlands > Peat | place: Sweden: Abisko, Stordalen Mire...
AGCAGAAGCTGCGCAGGCCTGAGACCGTGTCGTCCCAGATGCCGCGTGTAGGCTCCCATGAGAGCGGGTTGACCGATGGCGGCACAGGCTTGTTTTCCGGCGAGATCGGTCGGACGCTTCGGCAGTTTGAGGGCATCGACACCCGCCGCCACCGCCGCGCTGGAAACGACCACGCACGGAATCCCGGAAGCGACCAACTGCGCTATTTCCGCACAAAGTCGGCGAAACTGCCTCATATCAAGTGAGCATCCCCCTTCGCAGGCGAGAATGCCGGTGCCAAATTTCAAAACAACAGGTTGCGATTTCATGAAAATTTCAAAGGTTACTGCCTTTTTTCAATGGGTTAATGTTTCGCGCCATATTTCCAGGAACGATGATCACATCTCTCACATTGATGTTTTTGCCATAGAGTCTCTGCCGCAGAACACCTATGTTGAGAACGGGATCACACACAGCGGACTCATCAAATCCTGGTCTGTAAATCTCGACCGCCCTTTGAAGAGATTCCTGAAGTTCCTCTTCGGTCGGACGGGCCTGTACTCTTAATGACCTCTTCAAAAGCCTCAATATCCTTTTCCTCGCAGCGGAAAACCTTAACAGCTTGCCTCAAGAGTTTGCCTGAAGGCATTGTCCAAGCCAGGATGGGAGTCCAGCGTTCTTTGTGACAAGCCATAAAAGGAAAGAGGATTCACCCCCTTATAGGCGCAGAGACAGGCCAAGGCCTGATCCACCAGCCGGGGCGAAACACCGGGATCGTGCCCAAGCGTTTCCAAAACACCATACCACCTTTGCCCCGCGAGCAATGCTTTGGCAAAGACAACAGATTTCCGCCAGCAACGACTTCTGGAAATTCTGGATGGCGCTGTATTCACAGGTGAAATTTAACAGATGAGCTTTCGCTAGAAAGAAAAATGACTCTTGGGGGGCGGCTTTGTTTGGCTGCTGAGCAGTGGTCTGAAGGCTAGGAAAGAGGGTTGCTAACGCCGTGCGGGGCTCTTTCCTTGACCTTGACGAGCGCCCTTTGGGTGATTACCGATTTATGCTCAAGGCGTTGCACTTCAATTCACTGCCCTATTTTCGGCAGTTCCATTTTCCCTTGTTCATTGGCGAAATTGTCACCGAAGTCTCATAGAAAAATAACGGATGACATAAATGCTTGCCCCTCCCTGTTACTCTCAGTCGTTTCGAGCATTTTCAATAATTCTGTAGCCTCCTCACTTTGACTCGCACATTGCAATGTGGAGCGCCATTACGGGCCCTCCTTCGGAGGCTCTATCTCGCTCTGCTCGATTGTTGAGCCGTCGGTCTTCCGCCCGAACCCGCCACGGCAGCGTAGCGCCGTGGCTACAGCCCAAGCCTATTCGGGAACTTCCTCTTCTTTTTGTGATACGACTGGCGCAATTCCTTGCAGCTTCTCTCCATCTGGGAGATCAATCAGTTTCACACCCATCGCGATCCTTCCGGTTTCACGGATTTGGGCCACAGGAGTGCGAACCATTTGTCCACCGCTGGTGATGAGCATGATTTCATCGGTATCGGTGACGGAGAGTCCCCCCACGACGAGTCCGGTTTTATCGCCGGTCTTCATGGTGATGACTCCCTTGCCGCCACGAGATTGGGCTCGATAATCCTCAAAGGGAGTGCGCTTGCCGACACCGTTCTCTCCGGCAACGAGGAGAGTATTGCCTGGGCGAACGAGGCTGACAGAGACAACTTCATCCCCCTTGTCGGGACGGATACCCCAGACGCCAACGGTAGCGCGGCCCTGATCGCGAAGTTCTTCTTCGCTAAAGCGGATGCTCATGCCCTGTTTGGTGACCATCACAATCTCGTCATGACCATCGGTCAGCGAGGCGGAGATAAGAACATCTCCTTCTTCGATATTGATGGCGATGATGCCTCCCTTACGGATATTGGCAAAGTCTCCGAGGTTGGACTTTTTCACAATGCCACTACGGGTGGCGAAGAGAATGTGTTTCTCACGATTCCAGGTGGTGTCAACGCCGGCAGGACCTCCCGTCGAGGTGGCCTCAACACGGAGCGTGGCGGCCACCTGCTCGCCGGACTGGAAATTGAGGATATTGGCGATGGAGCGTCCCTTGGCCGTGCGGCTCATTTCGGGGATCTCATGCACGCGCTCGACATAGCAGCGACCGGTCTTGGTAAAGAAGACAAGGTAGTCATGCGTACTGGCGGTGAAGAGATGTTCGACGAAGTCACCTTCATCGGTCTCGTTCTGGGCCTCGCGCGTGGTCATGCCGATGACCCCCTTGCCTCCACGGCGCTGGGAGCGATAGGCGCTCACGGCGGTGCGTTTGATGAAGCCCTTGTGGGTGACGGTGATGATGCAGCCTTCGTTGGCAATGAGATCCTCGATGGAGATCTCGCCCTCTTCGGGAATGAGCTCGGTGAGACGAGGGCCGGCGTGCTTGTCGCGGATCACCTTGAGTTCGCTCTTGATGATCGTCAAGACACGCTCCTCGGAGCCGAGGATGTCGAGCAGATCAGCGATGGTCTTGAGAAGCTGCTGATACTCAGCAGTGATCTTGTCGCGCTCGAGTCCGGTGAGTTGATAGAGGCGGAGTTCGAGGATGGCATCGGTCTGCTGCTCACTGAAGCCATAGGTACCGTTCTCACTCAAGCGGGATTCACTGCGGAGCAGGACACCGAATTTAGCAATCTGATCCTTGGAAAATTCGAGGGCAAGCAGGCGGCCACGAGCCTCGTCACGGTTCTGCGAATCGCGGATGATACGGATGAACTCATCCATATTGGCCAGAGCGATGAGATAGCCTTCGAGCTTTTCAGCGCGTGTCTCGGCCTCGCGAAGGAGGAAGCGGGTACGGCGCAGGATGACCTCGCGGCGATGTTCGATGAAGCAGGCGATGGCCTCCTTGAGGGAGAGAAGCTTGGGACGCCCTCGGTCGATGGCGAGCATGGAGACGGCGAAGGAGGATTCAAGCGCCGTGTGCTTGTAGAGATTATTGATGACCACCTTGGGAATGGCATCGCGCTTCAGCTCGACCACCACGCGAGTATTCTCATCGGACTCGTCGCGGATGGCGCTGATGTCGGTGATGATTTTTTCATTCACCAGTCCGGCGATACGCTCCACAAGCGTGGCACGGTTGACATTGTACGGAATCTCAGTGATGACGATTTGTTCGCGTCCACCCTTGATCTCCTCCACTCCGGCACGACCACGCACCTTCACCGAACCGCGCCCGGTTTCGAAATACTGACGGATGCCTCCGACACCGCAGAGCTGGCAGCCGGTCGGGAAATCGGGCCCTTTGATGTGCACCATCAGCTCATCGAGCGTGATGTCGGGGTTATCAACTTGGGCACAGACCGCGTCGATGGTCTCACCGAGATTGTGCGGCGGAATATTGGTCGCCATACCGACGGCAATACCGGTGCCACCGTTGACGAGGAGATTTGGAATCGCTGCCGGGAAGACGGTTGGTTCCTCACGGGTGTCATCGTAGTTGGGAACGAAGTTGACCGTGTCGTGATCCATGTCCTCCATGAGGACGGCGCCGAGAGGACGGAGTCGGGCTTCGGTATATCGCATCGAGGCCGGAGGATCACCTTCCACCGAACCGAAGTTTCCCTGGCCCTCGATCAAGGTCTCGCGCATTGCCCAAGTCTGAGCCATGTGAACGAGTGTCGGATAGATCGCCTGGTCACCATGCGGGTGATAGTTACCCATCGTTTCACCGACGATCTTGGCGCATTTGAGATGCTTGCGAGTAGGCATGACTCCCAGCTCGCTCATCGCAAAGAGAATGCGGCGCTGCGAGGGCTTCAGACCGTCGCGGGCATCGGGAAGGGCTCGGGAAATGATGACCGACATCGAGTAATCGAGGAAGGATCGGGAGATCTCTTCGGCGACATCGATGGGTTCGACTTTTTCGTTCTGATTATACAAGGGATTGGGCTTCTCGGGCGATTAGGGGTTGATAGACCACATGATAGAGGGGGAAGAACGAAACTGGAAAGCTGAAAGCTGAAAAACTGAAATTCAGAAAAATTAACCAAAGAAATGAATCTTTCCCCTTTTTAGCCTTTCAGCGTTTTAGCCTTCAGCATTTTTTTCGAGATCCTTGACCCGATCAAAAAGCTTGCCGAGCTGGGAGATGAAGAAATTGTTCTGTTTCCATTCCTTGATCGGCTTGGCAGGAGCGCCAATGACCATGCTGCCGGAGGGAACATTTTTGGAAAGTCCAGATTGCGCTCCGATCACGGCACCGTCACCGATGTGGAGATGCCCGGCCAGCCCCACCTGTCCGGCAAGGGTGACAAAGGAGCCAACGCGGGTGCTCCCGGCGATGCCGACCTGTGAGCAGATGATCGTGTTGGAGCCGACCTGCACATTGTGGGCGATCTGAACCAGGTTATCAATTTTGGTTCCAGCTCCGATCACAGTACGACCAAATCGTGCACGGTCGATGGTCGTATTGGCTCCGATTTCGACATCATCGCCAATTTCCACAATGCCAGTCTGCGGAATTTTCTGGTGCCGGCCTTCCTGAAGTTCATAGCCGAAGCCGCACGAGCCGATGACGGCTCCCGGTTGTAAAATGACGCGATCTCCCAGAACGCAGCGTTCTCGAATGGTGACATTGGCGTGGAGGAGGCAGTGTGAGCCAAGTCGGACTTCGTGCCCGATCACGCAGCCGGAATGCAGTATCGAACCGTCACCGATGACGGCTCCTGCCTCAATGACGACGAGCGCACCGATGGAGATACCTTCACCCAGTCGGGCATCCGGAGAAACAATAGCCGAAGGATGAATCCCGGCAGCTGGCACGATCTCAGCCGGAGCAAAGGAGGCCACAACAGTCGCAAAGGCGAGCGAGGGATTCTCAACGCGCAAGAGAACCGGCGCAACCTGCTCCTGACAGTCCAGAGGCACAATAGCCGCAGAGGCCGCACTGACACGAAGCTGTACAAGATAGCGGGGATTCCCAAAAAAGGTGAGATCCCCGGGCCGGGCCTCCATCAGCGAGGCAACCCCGCTGATTTCCAGATCCGGCGTCCCCTCCTCCAGCGAGGCTCCAAGGAGCTTCGCTACCTCATGCAATGTCATGGAAGCCAATACCGTGAAAACTCTTTACTTCTTTGCCTCGGGAGCTGGAGCGTTCTTGTTCAAAGTCGTGATCACTTCCTGGCTGAAATCAAATTCGTCACGGGAATAGACCACCACAGGGACTGCTCCGGCGCTGAGCCCTGATTTGTCAAAGACGATGTCGTAGCCCTTGGCCTTCACGAGGTCATTCACGCTCTTCATGATATCATCGACGATATCTTTGCGCATCCGCAGGAACTGATCCTGAAGGGTCTTCTGCTTATTGCTGCGATATTCCGTGATGTCACGATCCAGGGCGCGAGCGCTATTCACCTTGGCTTCAATCTCTTTCTGCTTGGTTTCCTTGGCATCCTGGCTGAGCGCTGGCTTCTCCAGATCGGATTTGATCTGGCTGATTTCCTGCATGCTCTTTTTGAGGATTTCGACGCGGTCGTTGAGATCCTTGTTCGCTGCGGCTTCGGCATCTGCATACTTCGCCTGGGCAGCCTTGGTTTTGTAGTACTCACCAAAGATACGGTTCATATCGACAGTGCCGAATTTGATCTGTGCGTTGGCGAGACCTGTTCCACCCAACATGAGCAGAGCAAGAAGGAGGGATGTGCGGATGAGGGATTTCATAAAGGTAGTTTGTGGAAGTGCTTCTATACCCTTCCTTAGAAGGTGTAGCCAACATTAAAGTTGAACTGGCCGCGACTATGGTTCCAGGAGTCGCTCTCGACAGGATAGCCCCAGTCAACACGGATCGGGCCGATTGGGAGTTCGATGCGAGCACCGATACCGACATCGCCATTGAGTCCGCCGGAGGTGTTGGCACCGTTGGCACCGTAGGTTGTCACCGACTTCGGCGCGAAAGAAAGTGCTCCTGCGTTCACATAGCCCCAGTCGGTGAAGAAGGCTCCACGGAGTCGTGGGATAATCGGGAAAGTCAGTTCTCCAGTCCCCTCGACGGAAGTACTGCCGCCAATCGGGTTGCCATATTGATCCTTCGGACCCACCTCACGGAAGGCGAAGCCGCGCATATCATTGGCACCACCGAGATAGAGTTCGTCAAAGATCGGTGGCGTCGTGCCGCTCCCCTTGCTTCCGCTTCCCCAGCCATTGACAATACCGATACCACCCTTGGTTTCGAGAATCATGTCGAAGGGAAGAGAGAAGAATTTCTTGGCTCCGATGTCGATCCCATAATCCTGAACGGTACCACCCAGACCACCTCCCGCAACAAAGGCACTGAGGTTGACCGTCTGTCCCTTGCGAGGCAGAAAGAGGCTGTCGCGGTTGTCGTAGTCGAGTCCGAGAAGCACCGAGCTCTTGGTGTAGGGGGAGTTATTGGCGGCGTTCTGAATGACGCTGCCGTAGGTCCCTGTCAGGTTATAAATCCTGATGTCTTCCGCTCGGTACTCTCCGCGCAGCGCCGTGAAGGGAGTCAGCGCCTTGCGCGCCTGGAGGACGCCACCAAGATTGGACTGGCTATAGACAGGACTCAGGAAGGTGGCGGCATGGTAGTAGAGTTCTCCGCCGACCGAGACTTTGTAACCCATGAACCACGGTTCCGTGATCGACATGGTGAAATCCTGGCGCTGGATACCATACTGGAGGCGAACTCGGAAACGCTCACCGGCACCGGTGAAGTAGGGCCAGTTAAAGAGATCGAAGTTGGACTGCTGCAATTCCGCAAATCCGACAAGACTGTCGATCGAGCTGAAGCCGGCACCGAAATTGAACGATCCGGTCTTCTTCTCATCCACGATGACATCGAGGTTTTTACGGCCCGGAACAAGCGTATCCTGAGGAGCCATATCGACCTTCCCGAAGTAATTGAGATTCATCAGACGCGATTTGCTGACATCGACGAGTGTCGTGTCAAAGACTCCGCCAGGAGTGACAGCCAACTCGCGACGGATGACAGTATCCTTGGTTTTGGTATTTCCCTGAACATTGACCAGGTTGACATACGATTGGACTCCCTCATCGACATGATAGGTGAGATTGATCTGGCCATCACCCGCCGGATCGATCTGCGGTTGGGCCACCATATCGACATAGCCGCGTGAGCCGTAGAAATCGCGCAGCTTCTTCAAATCAGCTCCCATGCCCTCGGGGGTGTAGAGCGAGCCGCTTTTCATCTTGAAATTACGCTCCAACTCGGCGGGAGCAACAACCGATGCTCCCACGATATCGAGTTTATTGACGCGGTATTGCACCCCCTCGGAAATGGAGATGATGAGATCGACTCCCTTGCCGTTTGCCAGAGGCTGAGTCTGGACATCGGTGATGCAGACATCGGCAAATCCCTTGTTCTGATAGAGAGTCTTGATGGCTTCCTTGTCCTCATCCATCTGGGAAGGCACAAGTCTGCCGGCCTTGGTCAAGAAGGAGAGCAGATTCGCCTTCTTGGTCTTCATCGCCTTGAGCAGATCCTTGGGCAGGACTGAATCATTGCCGGTGAAGGAAATCTGACGAATGACGAGCTTCGGCCCCTCATTGATCGAGAAAACAACCTGCGTCCGCTTATCGGCGAGCTGCGAGGTTTTCGTATCCACCTTCACATCGGTGTAATTCTTCTCTTCATAGAGCTTGATGATCTTCTGACGATCATCGGAAATGCGCTCCTCGCTCATTGGGTCACCCGGCTTACTGGCAATCTCTTTGCGAATTTTGGGAGTTCCAATTGCAACATTCCCCTCGATAAGCACCTCTCCAACCGTGGCTCGGCCCTGCAAGAGCACCGTGACCTTGAGTCCTTCGGCAGTCTGCTCGGCAAAGATGCGGGCGTTGGAAACATTCCCCGTGGCATAGAGAGACTTGATATCCTCATCAACCAGACGGTCATTGTAAGGGGATCCAACCTTCGTCGCCAGATTGTCGAGCACTCGCTGCTTGCTCAGTGTTGTCTCGCCGACAAACTGCACATCAATTTGCTGAATGATGGGAGGTGCCTGTGGAGCTTGAGTTCCCTGAGGAGCCTGCATTTGAGCAGGCACCTGAGCCAAAAGTGGGCCTTGCGGAAGAAGAATCAGGCAGGCGCCAAGCAGGAGAAACAGAGGTACTGAAAGTCGGAAACGGATCATGAGACTGGAAAAAATAGGTAATGGTCGAAGAGGCATCGAAAAATGCCCTTCCTTAGATGAGTGGAGCAGGAGCAAGGGTCAAGCTGCTATTTGGGTGTGTGGGTTGCCAGATGCTCCAAAAGCGCCGGAATTTCGCTCAGGGCCGTGATCGTGTAGTCTGGAAGAACCTCCGCGTGCTCCTCTGAACCGGGCACACGAATCCAGATGGAGCGAATGGCGGCATTGCGCGCTCCGGCGATATCGCGTTCCAGACTATTGCCGACCATGATGGTCTCCTCGGGAGTCACTCCCACTTCTTCCATCAGGCGCTGAAAAATTTCGGGCTTTGGCTTGCCGATGCCATATTCACCGGAGACGGCGATTGCCTTAAAAAAGGATTCCAGTCCCGTGGCGGCAATTTTCTCCCGCTGCAAATCGGGAGCGCCATTGGTCAGCAAGGCCAATCCATAGTGAGACGAGAGATGACCGATGAGTTCACGAGCTCCCGGCAGAAGGCGCTGTCTGGCCCGACGGGTATGGGCAAATTCTCCGGAGAGAAATTCAGGAGCATCGGCAGGGAAGGCCTCGATCTGAGCAGAGAGAGTCTTGGCAAAAACCTCCTTGCGATAAGCCTGGGCCCAGGTGCGCAGAGCCGTCAACTCGGCACTCTCGCCGGTAAAACCACCCCAGAGACATTCAAAGGCGCTGATTCCGATGGAACGGCAGTAGGGACGGCATTCACCTTCACTCCAAAGCTCGCGGGCAATCGCCATCGCGTCGCGGGCAAAGAGGGCGGAATCCACCCCGAAACGGGAGGCTGCCACAGCCGCCACATGGGCAAACGCTTCATGGGAAACAGCTTCATCAACAGCAAGCGTGTCGTCCAAATCAAAGAAAAGTGCGCGGATAGCCATAAGCGCGAATCATGACCGATTGAACATCCACCCACGAGCAAAAAACCAAAAGATGGAATCGTTGTTCATTTTGCCGTTTCAACCCGATTCAGCAATCAGCAATCAACAATTCCCTTCCCTACCCCAGCAGCAGTTTGGCTGTAACAAGATAGCAACTCACAGTGAAAAGATCGGCGGCAGCGAGGGTGATCGGTCCGGCGGCGATTTTGGGATCCCAACGCACGAGTCGCAGCAGCGTGGGAACAACCACCCCGGTTAGCCCTGCAACCAAAATGGAGATCAGCACGCTTCCCCCGATCACGATCGAGGAGCGCAGATCATGCCAGAAGATCCCGACCATCAGAGCGACGGCAGATCCTGCAAGAATGCCGAGATAGCCCGCCGTGGCCGCCTCACGGCCGAGTTTCACCTTGAGCCATTTCCAGCGCACGCGCGAAGCGGGCAGCGACTGCACCGTGAGCGCGAGGGATTGAGCTGCGACAGCCTCACCCAGACCGAGGACAAGCGCCATAAAGACCGCCAGCACGACCCGATGCTGGAGCGTTGCGGCAAAGGCTCCCGCCAACAGTGCGCAGAGAACACCCCCGGAAACCGTCGCAGCCAGCCAGGGAAAACGGATACGGAAAGCCTTCCAGGGTGAGGCATGAAGCACCTCTTGCACATGGATACCGATGGATTGGAAGAGCTGATCGGTCGAGCTTCCCTCTCCGAGTTCCATCACCTCATCGGTGAAGAGACTGACATCAATGATTCCCCGGAGGCGTTTCTCGGAATCGACTACGGGAATGGCCAGAAATTTGTGCAGGATAAAGCACTCGCATGCCTCCATCAGCGTTGCCCGATCCGGCAGCGAGAGGACACGCTTCATCATCGCCTCGCCGATCAGTCGATCCAGAGGCTCGGTCAGCAGCTTCCTCGCAGGCACCACCCCCGAAAGCCGTCCCTCCGCATCGACGACATAGAAATAGAAAATTCGCTCTTCAAGCCCCGCCGTGCGAATCACCTCCAACGCGGCAGCGACACTCTGATCTATCCGCAACGGCGGCGGCCCAGGTCGGAGAAATTCCGACACCGGTTTATTCAGATGTTCCCGCGAACTGGCTCCAGACGATGAAGGAAAGGACATACGCCCAGAAATCGGCGGCTGGGACTATTCTTGCTTATTCCTTGCCGGCTTCTTCGAGCTCCTTGGCGGGAGGATTACCCGAGGTGATTTTGAAGGCGAGCTTCTCCCCCGCGCGTGTCACCTCGACCCTGTCGCCACTCTTGATCACTCCACGGAGGATATCCTCGGCGACAGGATCTTCAAGATAGCGCTCCACAGCGCGCCGCATCGGCCTGGCTCCGTAGGAGGGATCATATCCCTTTTCAATCAGCAACTCGTGAGCCGAGGCATCGAGGGTGACATGAATCTCCTTGTCCTTGATCCGGGCAGCCACCTTGGAGACTTCCAGATCGACAATGCGCGTGAGCATTTCCTTGGAGAGCGTATGGAAGACAATGATGTCGTCGAGGCGGTTGAGGAATTCGGGTTTGAAGACCCGCTTGCTCTCTTCGAGAATTTTATCCCGCATTGTGTCGTGGTTGCCGTCGAGTGTCGGCGCACCAAAGCCAAGAGTGTTCTGCTTCTTAATGAGCTCCGCACCCACATTGGAGGTGAGGATGATGATCGTATTGCGGAAGTCGATCTTGCGACCAAGGCTGTCGGTCACCGTTCCCTCTTCCAGAATCTGGAGGAGGAGATGCATGACATCGGGGTGTGCCTTTTCGATTTCGTCGAAGAGGACAACCGAATAGGGACGGCGGCGCACAGCCTCCGAGAGCTGCCCCCCCTCCTCGTGACCGACATAGCCCGGAGGCGAACCGATGAGTCGGGAGGAAGTGAATTTCTCCATATACTCCGACATGTCGATCTGAATGATCGCCTCGGGATCGCCGAACATGAATTCCGCAAGAGAGCGGGCCAGGAAGGTTTTTCCAACACCTGTGGGGCCCAAGAAGACAAAGGAACCGATCGGACGGCGGGGATCTTTCAGATCGGCTCGGGAACGACGGAGCGCCTTGCTGATTGCCGTGACCGCCTCGTCCTGACCGATGACGCGGCGTTTGAGCTCCTCCTCCATCGCCAGGAGCTTGAGGGTCTCTTTCTGCTCCATGCGCTGAAGCGGCACACCTGTCCATTTGGAGAGCACATGCATGATCGCCTCTTCATCGACAATGACTTCGCGCTCATCCCGGTCTTTTCTCCAGTTGGCGAGCATCGTTTCAAGATCCTCCTTTGCCTTCTTTTCGGAATCGCGAAGCCCGGCGGCTTTTTCAAAATCCTGTGCCTTGATGGCGGCTTCTTTCTCGCTCCTGATGCGGTCGATTTCGGCCTCCAGTTCCTTGGTGGAAACCGGGCGGGTCATCGCTCCGATGCGAGCACGGGAACCGGCCTCATCCATGATATCGATCGCCTTATCCGGCAGATAGCGTCCGGTGAGGTAGCGATCCGAGAGTTTGGCGGCAGCCTCCAGGGCGGCATCGGTGATGACGGCCTTGTGGTGAGCTTCGTATTTGGGGCGCAGTCCCTTGAGGATCAGGATGGTGTCGGCCACGGAGGGTGCCTCTACCTTGATGGATTGGAAGCGGCGCTCCAGAGCGGAATCTTTCTCAATATACTTGCGGTATTCATTCAGTGTCGTGGCGCCGATGCACTGAAGCTCCCCGCGGCTGAGAGCGGGCTTGATAATATTGGAAGCATCCATTGCACCCTCGGCGGAGCCGGCACCGACAATGGTGTGCAACTCATCAATGAAGAGGATGATGTTTTTGTTCTTACGGATCTCATCCATGACCGCCTTGATGCGCTCCTCAAACTGACCACGGTATTTTGTACCCGCCACCATGAGGGCAAGATCAAGCGTGATCACTTTTTTGTCCACGAGCAGTTCGGGAACATTGCCGGAAACGATCTCCTGGGCCAGTCCCTCAGCGATGGCAGTTTTGCCGACACCTGCCTCGCCGATCAGGACGGGATTATTCTTGCTGCGGCGGCAGAGAATCTGGATGACGCGCTCGATTTCCTCTGCGCGACCGATGACAGGATCCAACTCCCCTTTCTGGGCAAGTTCGGTGAGGTCGCGGCCAAAGGCCTTCAGTGCCGGAGTCTTGGACTCTTTGCGGGAGGATCCGCCACTGGAGACCTCTTCGCCCCCCTCCTCTCCCCCTCCCTCTTCGGGATTGAAATTCGGATCGAGCTCCTTGAGGACTTCATTACGGGTGCGATCAAGGTCGATCTCCAGCTTCTTGAGAACCTGGGCCGCAACCCCCTCCCCTTCGCGCAGCAGGCCCAGCAGGATGTGCTCGGTGCCAACATAGGAATGCTGGAGGGCCTTGGCCTCTTTACCGGCCAGAGCCAGCACTTTCTTCACTCGAGGCGTGTAGGGAATATTCCCCGACATTTTGTTCTCAGGACCTGAGCCGACGAGCTTCTCAACCTCCTGACGCACGGTCTCCAGATCGAGTCCCATTTTCTGAAGCACATTCACCGCAACACCCTGGCCAAGTTTAATGAGGCCAAGGAGCAGATGCTCCGTGCCGACATAGTTATGGTTGAACCGATCGGCCTCCTTGCGAGCGAGAGCCAGGACCTGTTGTGCGCGTGGTGTGAAGTTATTCATCATGATTCCTCGCTAGTAGTGGTTGTTGTCTGATCACCGGAGATTTTTCCAATTTCCGGTTCCGGCATTTGCTTTAACTTTGCGCGGATTAACGCCGCGCGCAAGGAATCGCGTTCCTCGGCACCAAGTTTTGTCGTCTGGAGTCCTTTTTGGAGATGGGCTGGCTGGGTTTCGATGAAGAGCTCATCCACATGGAGGCGACTCTTGAAGGGGAAGAGTCCAAGATCGACCCCCATTTTGATGAAGGAAAGGAGATTGAGCGCCTCTTTTGAGGTCACCGAATGGGCGTGGCAGAGGATGCCGTAGGCTCGGCCAATCTGATCCAGCAGAGTCTCGGCGCGCTGTTGAAGCAGAATTTGCCGGGCATTTTGCTCATGCTCCAGGATCTGATAGATGACCTTGTTGAGCCTCCCGATGATCTCTTCCTCAGTCTCACCAAGAGTCGTCTGATTGGAAACCTGGAAGAGATTACCCATTGCCTCGGTTCCCTCTCCGTGAAGTCCACGGACAGCGAGACCGATTTTATTGACCGAATTGATGATCTTGTTCACCTGCTCCGACATCACGAGTCCCGGAAGGTGAAGCATGGCGCTGGCTCGCATTCCCGTACCGACATTGGTCGGGCAAGCCGTGAGGTAGCCAAGATCATGGTGAAAGGCAAAGTCGAGGGATTCCTCCAGTTCACTGTCGGCCTGGTTGATCATCGCAAAGACTTCGTCGAGCTGCAGACCCGCGCGGATCGCCTGCATCCTCAGATGATCCTCCTCATTGATCATGAAGCTGAGCGTCTGAGCCGTATTCATCACGACGGCGCTTCCTGCCCCCTTGGCAGCGTGTTCGCGGCTGATCAAATGGCGCTCCACGAGCACCTGCTTTTCCAGAGGCGATAGATCCTCCAGTCTTTCAGAAAAGGATTCCTCCATTTCAGGAAGCTGTTCCACGGCAGTGCGAACCTCTTCGAGGACAGCAAGGCGCTCCGCCTTCTTGGCCCAACCGGGAAATGGCTTACCCCTCAGATTACGGGCCAGACGCACCCGGCTGCTGACCACAATCTGATCGTGAGGGCCGGAACCGCTAAGCCACTCTCCGGTATTGGCAATAATCCGGGAGAGCTTCATGGCTTTTTACTCTTCTTGGGTGTGGGAGCAAGCAGCCCCTCCTGATTCTCGGCAAGTTCGGCGATTCTGTTCACCGTCTTGACTTCCTGCCCAGCCTGGTTTTCTGCCTCGGTCGCGGTGAGGGAGCGAATTTGATCACGCAAGGACGCGGCCTCTTCGAAATGCTCCTCAACGATCGCCTTGGCCAATGCGGATTCAAGCTTGGTCAGTTCCTGCGTTCGGCGACGGGCAAGCGCCAGCCGAGTCGGGACTTTTCCGGTGTGGACAAGACCCCGGTGCATATTTTTGAGCATTCCGGCGAGGCCTTCGGTAAAGGCGTCATAGCAGGCGCTACAGCCGAGCCGGCCTGTTTTTTTGAAATCAATCTGGGAAAAACCGCAGACAGGGCAACGCACCCCGGCGGGATTTTTTTCAATCTCCTGAGCCGCTCCCAATCCGAGCAGCAGATCAGCCAGGGCAAACCCCATCGGGTCGTTGACTCCTTTTTCTTTGGAGCAACTTTCGCAGAGGTTCACCTTTTGCATTTTCCCCTCCACAATCTGAGTCAGGAAAACCGTGGCCTCCTTGGATTTGCAGACATCGCAGAACATTGGAGTTTCCTTAAAAAGGGGTTCCCTCCTTCTGGGTGAGTTCACGAAAGCGCTCGATCAGACGACGGGTGATGGGCCCTGGTTTTCCATTGCCGATGGGGCGATTGTCCAGCTCCACGGCCGGGATGATCTCGGCGGCGGTTCCGGTCAGGAAGCATTCGTCGGCAGTGTAGATATCGTAGCGGGTCATCTGCGGTTCGGAAACCTCCAGGCCAAGCTCTCCGGCGATCTGGATTGCCACCGCCCTGGTCACACCGGCAAGTGCGCCGGAGGAGATCGGCGGAGTCGTGATCTTGCCGCCGCTCACCACAAAGATATTGTCCCCAGTACATTCGGCCACCAGGCCCTGTTCATTGAGCATCAGACCTTCACCGGCTCCGGCATGGGAGGCCTCGATCTTGGCCATGATGTTGTTGAGATAATTGAGCGATTTCACCATGGGGCTGAGCGCTCCGTGGGCAATGCGGCGCGTGGCACAAGTCACCACCTTGAGCCCCTTTTCATAGCTCTCTTGCGGATAGAGGGTGATCTTGGCGGCGATGATAATGATGGTCGGCTTGGGGCAGTTCCAGGGACTCAGGCCCAGGTCTCCTTTGCCGCGTGTCACCACGAGACGGATGTAACCGTCGGTGAGCTCGTTGCGACGGACGGTCTCCAGGAGGGCTTCCGTCAGAGCGGATGAGTCGAGTGGGATGCTCAATCCAATCGCCGCAGCCGATTTGTAGAGGCGATCCATGTGTTCCTCCAAACGGAAGACCTTGCCGTTGTAAAAACGAATCCCCTCAAAGACGCCGTCGCCATAGAGAAGCCCATGGTCAAACACCGAGATTTTCGCCTCAGACTCCGAATAAAAACCACCATCGATGTAAATCTGCATATTCCCAAGTACTATGCTTCGAGAACTCCCTCCTGACAAGTGGCGAGGGGTGGGAAAAATGAAGAAGGATAAAGGATGAATGAAAAAGAGGCCGTGGAAAAAAACCTGAAACTTGAACCAAGTCGCTGGGAAGCGGCGCGGAAGACTGCCGCAGGCAGCCCCGATAAGGGGCGAGCCGAGCGGGAGCGAGCGAGTCAATCAAGTACCGTCAAAGCTGAAACCTGAATGCCCGAGGAGTACGAGAAATCTGAGGAAGAACTCAGGCCTTCAGCTATTCAGCTTTCAGCTTTTTCTCACATTCACCCTTGTGCACCAACACAAACGCAGTTACTCAGGCACGCGAAAAACCTGAATTCCATGAAACTCACGAACCTCCTCACCCTCACTCTCCTAGGAGTCTCGTCCGCTCTGCTCTCCCTCGGATCTGCCTCCGCGCAGATTCTTGTTGCAAATATCGGCAACACCATTGGCGAATACAACTCCACGAACGGAGCCGCGATCAGTGTCCCTCTCGTGAACGACCCCGGGGTGAGCGGCCCCTACGGCATTGCCATCTCGGGAAATACCCTCTTCGTTGCAAACATGGGCTACCACACCATTGGTGAATACAACGCCACTACGGGGGCCGCGATCAATGCCTCTTTCATCACAGGTTTGAGTTCCCCTTCCAGCATTGCCCTCTCGGGAAATATCCTCTTCGTCGCAAATATGGCCAACAGCACCATTGGCGAATACGAGGCCTCTACGGGAGACCCGATCAATGCCTCTTTTATCACAGGAGTGAGTAGCCCCATGGACATTCTCATCTCGGGAAATAATCTCTTCGTCGCAAACGCTACCAACAACTCTATTGGCGAATACACGCTCTCCGCAGACGGACTATCCGTAACTTCTTCGAATTCTTCTTTTGTCACAGGATTGAAAGGCCCACATGGGTTGGCCGTCTCGGGAACTAACCTCTTCGTCGCAAACGCTAACAACAACACCATTGGCGAATACAACGCCACCTCGGGGTCAGCAATCAATGCCTCTCTTGTCTCAGGCTATGTGATTAGCCCCTACGGCATTGCCGTCTCGGGAACTAACCTCTTCGTCGCAAACTATGGCAACAACACCATTGGCGAATTCAACGCCACCACGGGAGCCGTGATCAATGCCTCTCTTGTCTCAGGCGTGACTGGCCCCACAAGCATCGCCTTCCTAGCCGTCCCCGAGCCCTCCACCTATGTGCTCTTTGGCCTCTGTGCCCTGATGCTCGTCATCGGCTACCGCCTCCGGACGGCATAATTCAGTTATCCATTTTATCCCCTTTATCCCTGTGATTCTTCTCTACCGTCTCCGCGCCTCTGCGCGAGATCCTTCAGCCTACGGCTAAGCGTCAAACATCCGCTCGATTTCGGCGGCGTAACGCTCCGAGATGACATGACGCTTGAGTTTGAAGGTCATGGTCAGTTCACTCCCCACCTCAAAGGGGCGCTCCAGGATTTCAAAGGCGGCGATGCGTTCAAACGGTTTGAATCCCGCGGCGGCGCTCACCAGTCTCTGAATTTCACTCCGCAGCAGGGTGTGACATTCGCCATGGTGCTTGAGAGCGGCGAGATCGGGAGCCGAAAGACCCAGCGCGGCAAAGCTCCCGAGAGAGGGAACCACGAGCAAGCCGAGCTGTTTTTTATCCTGTCCGACCACCATGCACTGATCAATGAGCGGCGACTCCAGCAGGCGCGACTCAAGCGGCAGCGGCTCCACATTCTCTCCTCCCAGCAAGACAATGGTTTCCTTGCAGCGGCCGACAATTTTCAGACAATTATTGAACGACATCATCCCCAGATCACCGGTGGCAAGCCAGCCATCGCGCAGCACCTTGGCCGTTCCTTTGGGATCTTTGAAATACCCCTTCATGATCTGCGGCCCTTTGGCATGAATTTCCCCGCGTTTGCCTCTTCCCCGATCTCTTCGCTTCAGATCAGGGTAAAGGATCTCACCCGTGGCAAGATCGACAATCCTAATTTCCGTCTCTGGAAAGACGGGGCCGACCGTCCCAATCACGAGGTGATCCCAGGTGCGCACGGCGAGCACGGGGCAACTCTCGGTCAGACCGTACCCCTCCAAAACGGGAAGGCCAATGTCGTTGAAAAATTCATCCACATGCGGCGGCAACGCCCCTCCGCCGGAGATGGTTCCACGGAAGCGCCCCCCGACTACAGCGCGGAGCTTGGCCAGCACCAGCTTATCCAGCAGCAGATGCGGCAGGATAAAGAGCAGCCAGGCAAGGGCATGGCGGATCGTTAGCCCTGCGGAAACAAAGAGATTGCGTCCCTGCAAATCGAGCTCCTCTCCTGAGAAAAAAGCCTGGGCTCGGCGCACTCCATGAGCCGATTTTCTGGCCGCAAGAAAGAGGCGTTGCGCTATAGGAGTGCCCGATTCGACACTCGAGAGGATTTTTTTGTAAAGCCCTTCCCAGAGTCGCGGGGCCGAAATCATAATCGTAGGCCGAACCGTTTTCAGATCCTCCGCGAGATGCCGAAGAGATGTGTAATAGGTGCCGATACCGCAGGAAATGGAGATCACCTGAAAGATGCGCTCGTAGCTATGCCAGATCGGCAGGATTGAGAGAGCGCGATCCGAGGGAGAGAGATCAAAAGGAAGATTACGGATTTGCGAGGCAATGGCCGCATGGGTCAGTTGAACTCCCTTAGGCACCCCGGTTGTCCCCGATGTGTAGATGATCGTAAAAAGATCCTCTGGACGCACGGCGGCAATGCGCTCCTCTGCGCGGCGATCTCCGTCGAGACGCAAAGCCTCCCCACGGATTTCCAGTGCTCGCAATTGCAGGATGTCACGCGGTAGCGATTCATCACCGTCACGCGACTCCATCAGAATCAGATGCCGGAGTTTTGGCAGGTACTCTCTCACGGCTTCCACTTTTTCAAGAACCGCAGTGCTCTCGACAAAAGCCACCTCCACATCGGCATGTTCCAGAATGTAGGCGATTTCCGCTTCGGTAATATCCGACGCGCGGGGCACATCCACGGCTCCGCAAAACTGAATGGCCGCATCCGCAAGAATCCACTCAAAGCGGTTGCCGGAGAGGATCGCCACATGATCCCTGGGCTCGATACCGAGCTCGATCAGCGCCGAAGCAAGAGCCAGGGAGCGTTCACGCCATTGGGCATAGGAAACAGCCTGGAAGGAACCATCCTGACGACGCGCGGCAAAAGCGGGGTGATCCCCCCACCGCTCCCCCGCCTCGGCAAAAAGCGCGGCAAGCGTCGGTTCAGAAATCCGATCAGTCATGAGTTCGGGTTCATCGTATGAAGACAAAAAAAATCCCGTGAGACCCAACTTTTTCAGCCGGGACTCACGGGATTGAGTAATTTTTTAGTAGGAGGTCGGCTCAGAAGGAGCGGAGAATCCACCCTGATTTTCAGGGGCAACGGGTGCCTCTGGAATGAAGTGCTCTGTCGGAGCAGGTGTGAAGGTCTCGAAGGTATTCACAGGGGTTGTGAATTCAGGAGTCACAGGGGCTGCAGTTTCAGGAGTCGCAGGCACTGTGACGGGAGTCACGGGCGTGACAGGCTCAGGTGCGATGCCGACAGGAGCGGCATTGCCATCCAGGAGTTCCGTGGCGATGTAGAGACCTTCGTCCACCTTGCTGACGCCGGCGAGCTTGCCGATGCGAACATAGAGAGTCTGACGAGGGTTCTTGGCCGTCCAGATGTAGCTGTCATGCTCAAGACCGATGAGGATCTCATTGACCTTCATGGCGCGTCCATAGCGCTGGAGCACCTTGACCACGGCAGGAGCAAGAGGGCCGGAGGGTGAAGCGGGACGGGGACGACCGGCGAGCTTGGAAGGCCCACGGGTGCCATCTTCGCCGAGCTTGCGACCAGAACCCGGAGGACGACCGCGACGACGGGGAACCTTGGCGATTTCGAGGAGCTGATTCGTGATCGCCAGAGTTGCAGGAGGAAGCTCCAGCGTATCGCCGAGGAGGGCATGCAGTTTTTCCTGAAGACGCTCGATCTTGGCGGCGATCTTGGTGGCTTTACGCAGGGTTAGTGAGTCGGGTATGGACATTTTCGTGTAGTTAATGATGCGTTGTGTACTGTCTTTCTGTTATGCTGTTCTGAAGGTGATGCGTGCTTTGGTGAGATCGTAAGGTGACATCTCTACCGTCACTTTGTCACCAGGGACAATGCGGATGAAATGCTTGCGCATTTTTCCGGAAATATGCGCAAGCACCACATGGCCATTGCCTAGTTCAACCCGAAACATTGTACCGGGGAGAACCTCGACGACAACACCTTCTGTAGTAATTGCTTCTTCTTTAGCCATAAAGATCAAGGTTAGTAAATAAAAAATCTCTCTCTGCCAAGGAAAATCATCATTTTCATGAAAATCAACCCTTCCAACGACCATTTTTACTAGTATTAGAACTAAGACTGTCCCCCAACCCCTCGTTGAGGTAAGGTCATTGACCCCATGGCTAACCCGAAAAATATCGTCTATTTTGACTTGGAAACCCAGCGCACGGCAAATGATGTCGGCGGGTGGGATAAAAAGGCCGCCATGGGCATTTCGTTAGGAGTCGCGTTTAGCACGGCCACCAACAGTTATGAGGTCTTTTCTGAAAATCGGGTTTCGAATCTTGTTGATCTTCTAACAAAGGCTGATCTGGTCGTCGGCTACAACAGTCGTCGTTTTGACTACGAGGTCCTCATGGGCTATACGATCCTGGATCTCCCTCATCATCTTCCGACTCTCGACCTCCTTGAAGTCGTGGAAAAAGCCGCCGGTCACCGACTCTCGCTCGATACCGTGGCACAGGCGACACTCGGTGTCGGCAAAACAGGCGATGGCCTCGATGCCATTCGCTGGTGGCGCGAGGGTAAAATCATGGAGATCGCCGAATACTGCTGCTTTGATGTGAAAGTGACCAAACTCGTACATGAATACGCCATGGAACATGGAGAGCTGCACTTCATGGATCGTTTTGGACGGAAGCAGACCCTACAAATTGATTTGGGGGGAAAAGCATGATCCAGCCTCTCGACTCCTCACGCAATAGCTGGAGACTGCTCTGGTTTGACCTCGACGAGCCGGTGCCGAGACCTCAGATCGCACCCGGCATTCAGGAAGCTACGGAATACTATCTCCCGACCTGTATGTTGGTGACCACAGCCTCAGGCAAACCGATCTCTGCTCCAGAGATTCTGGAAGAACTCGACCAAACCCGCGCCGAGCAACTCCTCGGTCGGCTCTTTGAAGAGCATGGCACGCCGGATCGTCTCACGATCGCCGAGAGCGGCGATTGGGATACCGAATCGTGGCGCAGCTTTGCCGTCGATTGCCGACTCGAAATCGCCTTTGGAGCCTTTCCTGCCGGAAAGCCGGGAGAACTTCGCCAGGTCGCGCGCAAAATCGCCCAGCGCCTCCAGGGAGAAATCTTTCATCCCCCTGCCGCCGTGGCCCGAGGACTCGTCGCCACGGCAAGCAGACTCCGTTCCGTAGAAAAAAAGGTGGCCCATCTGCGCAAGGCCCTGGAGCAGGATGAGGATTGCGCACTGGCTCGGATCGAGCTGGCCGACACCGATTATCAATCAGGTCGTTGGAATGAATGCCGCCGTGGCTATCAGGCCATCATCGAGCGGGAAGAACGCCGCTGGCAGGGAGATTCGCCAGAATGGTGGAACGATCCAGAAACTCGCCCCTATCTCCGCGCGCTCTATGGCCACGCCATGACTGAATGGCAGCAGGGACGATTTGCTCAGACGGCGGACGATCTCAAGCGACTCCTCACCCTCAATCCTGGCGACAACCAGGGGGTGCGTTTCCTCATCCCTCTTGTCCATCTCCTGGAGGATCAGGATGACGAGGCGCTGCGAAGCCTGGAGCAATACGAGTCCAACTATCCCGACGACTATTGCGAACCAGCCCTCCTTTTTGGCAAAGGGCTCGTCCACTGGCGCATCGGCGTCGAGAAAACATCTCGCGAGGCCTACCGTACCGCGATGCTCAAAAATATCTACATTGCCCCGCTGCTTCTCGATCTTCCCCTCCCCCCGGCAGACATCTGGCATCCCAATGACCGTTCCGAATTCGGTTACGCCCAGGACTTCATCCAATCCTACGCCACACTCTGGGATCGTGATCCGGCAGCCCTCCGTTTTCTGAGGGAAATTCTGCTCGAACTCAACCCCGTCATGGATCAGATCATCGCCCATCGCCGACTCATGAACGAATGGCAGGATCAGCGCTACGACAAGGGCTTTAAAGAACGCTGGAAGGGATTGGTCTCGCTCGACGAATCCCTCACCGGCGGCCCGGAAAGGTAGCCCGCCGAAGGCGGGAGAATTATTGATTGTTGATTATCTGCATTCGACTCCGAGTCGAGCAATCAGCAATGTCAGTAACGAAACCCCGGCGGAGCGAGTGGTGCATTGGTCTCCTCTGGTGCAGGGGCATCAGGGAGGGCTTTCTGTTGCGGCCAAAGATCAGGGATCGTATCCGCGCTTCCTCTTCCGCTTGGCGCAGACGAGGGAATCGGTGTTGGACTTGGCCGGGGTGGTGCGACAGCCAGCTCCTCATTGGCCACGAAGCCCTTCTTTCCATCCACAAGCTGCACAAAACTATAACCGAATTCTTTGCGCAGCACCTGCACCTCATCCCCCTTGGCAAGCGTGCGATCCGGGCCATTCCCCTGCGCAGGACCTTGCAGATAGAAGGGAACATCATCATGCAGCACCACCATCCTGGGCAACTGATCGGAGGCGTACTCGATCGAACTGCAAGCCGAGAGCAACAAGGCCAGCAAGAGGATTGGGAAAATGAAAAAAGGAGGAATTGTCATTTGGATCGTTTTTTTATTCGTTGAGAATCTGTTCATAAAGCATCTCAATCCTCCTGACGAGGCCTTGGATCTCGTAACAGGAGAGGACTCTCCTGCGGGCATTTGCCCCAAGCATCCCGCGCAAGCTCTCATCCCTGATGACTCGCTCCATCGCATTGGCAAATCCGTTGAGATCCCCCGGAGGGAGAAGCAGCGCATCGATTCCGTGAGTACAAACCTCCGCGATCCCATCCACGCCGGAGGCAACTACCGGCAAACCACAGGCCATGGCTTCGAGCAGCGCCATCGGTGTCCCTTCAAAATCCGAGGGCATCAGCAGGAGATCGAGCGCGTGATAGAGACTCGCGCGACCGGAAACATGACCGAGGAAACGAACCTTCTCGGCGATTCCAAGCACGGCGGCATGAGCGCGTAACTCACTCTCCAGCGGCCCGCTTCCGGCAATCACAAAAAGGAGATTGGGATGTTGAGGAATGAGCCTGGCGGCAACATCAAGCAGCAGTTTGAAATTTTTCTGAGGCACCAGGCGTCCCACCCCGCCGATCACAAAACTTTTGTCAGGAATGTTCCAAGCCTGACGAGCCAGTTCCCTTTCCAGGGCACTTGCCGGTACAAATTCCCTGGCATCGAGGCCGTTGGGGATCATCTCCACTTTGGAGAATGGCACATCCTCATGCTCCAGCAGATAGCGACGCACGCTCTCGGAGACGGCAATCAGACGCGACGCGCCCTTGTTGGCCAGCGCATCGGCGGCGAGTAAAAGAGGATTCTGATCACGCGAGGCATCATTGCATTGATCGTGAACGACGATGGCCCGATGCCCGCTGAGGATGGCCAGTGGCTTGGCGCAGAGATTTGCCCCGAAGAGATGGAAATGCAGGATGTCGAATTTTCCCGAGTAAATCAGGCGCGGGAAATTCAGCAAATAGAGCGGCGGGAATTTTCCGGGGGAAAGTGAATGCGTTTTGATTCCGGCCTTTTGAAATTCCGATTCAAAGACACCATGCCCATGCATCGCCGCCACCTCGGTCACAAAGAGCTTCGGATTGAGGTTTTTAGCGAGGCTCAGCAGAAAGGTCTGCGCCCCCCCGAGGTCAAAACTGTCGATCACATGCAGAATTTTTTTTTTGGGAACGCTCATTGTAATCCCTCCAGAAAGGCATCCGTGTTGAGCCGATTATCAAACCACTCGGAGATCATCCTCTCGGCACCACTCCCCATTGCCTCCGAGGCAATCCGATCAGCCAGCAAGTCACGAGTTCTGGCGACAAGTTGCTCAAAATCCCCACGAGCGCAAAATCCGGCGCCGAAGGTTTTGATCAGGTCATCAGGATCAAGATCCAGCGAGAGAATGCCCGAGCGCCCCTGCGCGGCCTGAATCATCACATTGGGAAATCCCTCGGCTTCCGAGGTACTCACCAGAAATCTGGCCTGGTCGTAATGTTCCTGAATTTCGTGATATGGGATTCGCTCGTGGAAGTGGAGATTCGGCAGTTTTGCAGCCCGTGCCTCCACTTCCTTCCAGAGCGCCACATCCTCGCAGGGGCAGATCATCTCGGAATGCGCTTCCGGCAGTCGCTCCACCAGGTCGAGGAAAAGATGAGGCCTCTTGATTGTCTGACAACGCCCCACCCAGAGCAGATCGACTTCC
>Ga0302320_10007613_pt1 | contig 23800 bp, 24 predicted proteins | sample Bog_T0_3_FD_202130 | JGI IMG/M metagenome (GOLD analysis project Ga0302320, IMG submission 202130) | Peat permafrost microbial communities from Stordalen Mire near Abisko, Sweden - Bog_T0_3 | ecosystem: Environmental > Terrestrial > Soil > Wetlands > Peat | place: Sweden: Abisko, Stordalen Mire...
GAGAATACCTCATCCACGGACAATGCCGCTACAGCGAGCATTGTCGCACCGAAGATGTTCGTCGCCGTTGAAACCGTGTGCGGAATATACTCCGGAAAATTCGGCGGAGCGCCGCTTGCGCTGAGGGAATTGGCGATGATACCTGCGTACTTGTCATCGCTATCGTCGAACTGGTCTACGCGCATGAATCTCATTGCAGTTTCGGCTCCTGATTTTGTTGCTGTTCGGCCTCAATTTGTTTTTGAGTTTTTTCGGCCAAGTCGATCTTGTCTATAAGCCACTGACTCAGGGCTTTTGCGACATTCAAATTCATCACCAGGCCCACTTCCACTTCACGGAATACCCCTTCTTTCTGGACTCTCTCCTCTATTACTTCATCGCCGAGTTGGCCACCGGGCGATACCTTTTGCACCGTTACTTTAGGGATGGGCGCACGCTGATTGTAGATGGATATAAAAAGATCGAGCGTCGGCGTGAGACCACCGATGGCACCGTCCACATGGACAATGCGAAAAAGATGGCTCTTCTCGTAGTGGAATTTAACTTTATCGCCCACTGCGGGCATCACTGGACGTGGAATTGCGCGATCAGCCATCAGTACCCCAGATTATGCGTCAGCGCGTCGGGGGAATAATACCACGCTGAATCAAGATGGTTAATATTATTCACTTGACAAGATTTTAGCAGATGCCGAAAGAACACCACCCCAAAGTGAAGATTAAGCGAAGGTTAATACCCGAATCGGCATTCCCTATTGCGGGTCTGCGACTAAGTTTTCAAACGGCATAGGCTTCGCCTTCGCCATCCGCGTCAATGTTTCCTCAAAGCGATTCGGATTCTCGCGGCGGTTGAATCTGTACTCAAACTCTGACAGATAGCGCGACAGATGCTTTATGGAGACACGGTGAAAGTTGCCAGTGATCCCCCGCTTCAAAAGTGAGAAAGAATTTTCAACCGTGTTCGTATGCACGTCGCCGCGCACGTAAACCCGATCCTTGTGTTTGATTCGCCGATGGGTTGCAGCATGGAATTTAGTCGTCTCAAAGTTATAGACCGGATTTTCATCCGTCATAATGAACTCAACGTCCTTGTCCACATGCTCGGCGATGATGTCATAGATCGTATTCGCCTTGGCATCCTTCGCGTGGACGAATCGCAACGGTCCACCACGTTGCCGCAAGCCAATTACGACCTCTTTGTTCTTGTATCTATCGGCTATTTTTGCCTTCCCGCCGATGTACGTTTCGTCGATCTCGACGGTGCCGGATAAAAAAGGGCGGTCAGTTTCCTCCATGGCCTTGCGGATTCTGTGAGCCAAATACCACGCCGTTTTGTACCCAGTATCCAAGTGCCGCTGTAGCTGTTTTGCGCTGATTCCCTTTTTCGCGTCAACGATGATGGAAAGAGCCATGAACCATTTCGTCAAGGGCAGGTGCGTATCGTGAAAAATTGTTCCTGAGGTTGCCGTGAATTGCTGTTGGCAGGTCGCTTCCTGACACTGATAAATCTTGCGGTTTGGCTGCTTATCGGTTGGGGAAACGTATTGTTTTACCTTGTCAGTTCCGCAGGTGACGCAGCGAATTCCGTTCGGCCATCGCAACCCGGCCAAATACTCTACACACTCGTCGTCATTCCGGAAGGTCTTGTGAATGTCTATCAGGTTCATGGCAGCCTCTTGAACTGCCATTATTATCCCCTAGACGCAGGACTGTGTCAAGGGAATAATCGTCGTCAAGGTCGTTATACCCAAGGGGCTGTGGAAATCTTTTTTTTGTTAGCGTATTGCTATAGGCACCGTGCTATACTCCAAGCTATGAAATTCCGAGTGCTGCAAGATAACCTCCGCGAAACTCTTTGGGAGCGCATCGAAGAGGGTGATCTGACTGGCCTCCGCCTGGCACAACAGACAGGATTCAAGCAGGCTCATATCTCCAACTTCCTGAATCGCAAGCGCGGCCTCAGCCTTGAGGGCATGGACCGGGTTCTGGCGGTCCAGCATCTTTCGGTGCTCGATCTTCTCGATCCCTCCGAGGTCAACAAGCGTGCTTCCATCCTGCCTCCCAGTGACGACGAGTTCCAGAACGTCCTCCTGACCGACGGCACAGTCGCCGCCACCCAGCCCCTCATCACCAGCATGAACGTCAAAGAAATCCTGAAATTCAAGAAAAGCTTTCTCAAGAAGCTCAAAGCGGAAACCGAAGGCGACCGCGAGCAGTGGGAACGCTTCGTGACGATCAAAGTAGACGCTCATGAGGGCATGAGCATGTATCCCCGTCTTCTGCCCGGTGCCGTGCTCCTGATCGACCGCCACTACAACTCACTCAAGCCCTACCGTAAGGGCGAGTTCAACATGTACGCCGTCCTCAAAGACGAAAATTGCACCGTGAAGTATGTCGAAACCGCCGGTAATCACCTGATCCTGCGCCCGCACAACCAGGCCTATCCCATCGAAGTCGTAACCATGGAAGATGGCAAGTCCGCCTCCGACTACATCGTCGGCCGCGTCTGCCATGTGGGAATCGAAACCTAAGAACAGTTCCCAGTAGCCAGTCAACTCGAAGCAGTTGTTCTTACTGGTCACTGAGCACTGGCCACTGCTACTCCGCATTCAGGCTGTCAAACATCTTCCACAGCTTGTCCGCGGTCGCGCGATAAATCACATATCCGCTCCCCGCATCCGTAGTCTCGCGAAACAGCAACTCCCCGCGACCGTCCCCATCCACATCTACCGCGTCAATCAATTCCAGTTGCGGGGTCACGTCAAGGTGAAACTTGTCCGTCACTCCCGAATACAGTTTGCGAAGGTTGCCGTAGATGTCCGTCCGAGCCACAAGGGCTACGCTATAGGACTCCGGCGCCACGGCAACTCCCGGGGCGGCCGGAAGATGCGCTTCCGCGCTCAGGATGATGACCGGCTGGTTGTTCACCCACACATCGAACGCATGAAATTGAATGTTCTCAAACACCGGCTGCGCTTGCTTTGCCGCCGCCTTTCGGCCTGCGGGGGGCGGCTTGGCCGGAATGTGATTCTTGACCAGCGCGCTGGCGTACGCCCGAACCTCATCTCCCGCGAGGGCCAGCATCTGGTTGCGCCGCTCCTCCTCTTCACCCGTCTTCCAGAAAAACTTATACGATTGCGGACGAGGTCCACCCGCATCGGAAATTGCCGGCACCAGCGCAACCGGCGCCGCGCTGGCGCCAGTCGCACTCGCTGGCAACTCAGCTTTGCCCGCCTTCGGCGCAGCTTCCTCCTCTTGCGGCGCGCGCTGCGCGGGTATGCCCCTCCGCAGCGTGGGTCGATAGTAGTTTTCCCCTGTCTCGCCCGCTGCTGCCTGACTCGGTGACGCCTGAGCTGGCGCCGCCTGCCCCGACGGCTGCCCCTTCGCACCTTGATCTGCAGAGTCCGAAGCTGCCGGACCAGCCGGCTTTTGCGCGTCCTGCCCGGAAGACTTCCCGTCAGACGATCCGCTCGCCGGTTGCGAAGACCCCGAAGACGCGGTTGCAGCAGGTTTCTCGGACGCTCCCGCTCCGGCGGGAGCCGTAGTCCCGGAACCCGTACTGCCGGAACCCGCAGCGCTACCCGGATTGGCCGCCGCCGCCGGCTTCGATGCATCTTTCCTGGTCAATCGCGGCGGGGCATCGCTATCGCTGCTATCCAGACCCACAGGCACGTCCTCGGCCTTGCGCGTAGTCTTCGGAGCCTCCGTTCCATTCGGCAAGTAAGATCCTGTCCCCACCCACGGATGCAGGCTGCCGGGGCCCTTGCTGTGCAGCGCTCCATTCACCGTGAACAGACCCTGCGACTCGCCGCCCTGCTCCGCCTCATAGACCGTGCCCGATTCCAACGCCATCGGCACCGGATCTGCCTTGTAGGCGCTCGCATCGTAAAACCTGCCGTCAATCAAAATTGCGATGGGGACTAACGTTCCCTTGCCCCCATTGAACTGCAAAACTCCCACAGCCCGTGGATCTTTTCCCTTCTTTTTCTTTTTTTCCGGAGGCTTCTCCTGAGGCCCCTCCTCCGGCCGCTTAAGCTCCGGTCTTCCCCCTTGCGCCGCACTTCGCGGAACCGCTAACGCAATAAGAAACAGAATCACCATGACGGCTGACCCTAATCTGCGGTATAAGAACGTTCTGGACATAAGTCGTCCCTCACTCCGCGTTACCAGCGCTGAGTTCGGGGACGCCATCGTCAACCCTGGGTAGTCGGTCAGTGTGATTGTCATCCTGAGCAAGCGTTTTTGCGCAGCGAAGGATCTGGGCGAGCCGCGCGAAGTGTCGCGTTCTTTGCGACACAATAATTGCGCGTCTGGCTCGCTTCCTTGCCAAGCTGACCCACTACCCGACCCTGACTTCTCTGGAAATGAGGCTCTCATGAATATCAAGATCAATGATAAGGCCCCCGAGTTTACTTTGCAGGACGAGAACGGAAAGGAAATCTCCCTGAAAAGTCTGCGGGGCAAACTGGTGGTGCTTTATTTCTATCCTCGCGCGGATACTCCCGGATGCACCATTGAGGCCTGCGAGTTTCGCGACACCTACAAGCAGATGCAGAAAACCGGCGCCGTGTTACTTGGCATTTCGCCCGACACGCCCAAGGCACAGAAGAAATTTCAGGAGAAATTCAAGCTGCCCTTTTCCCTGCTGGCGGACGCCGATAAGAAAATCGCCGATACCTTCGGCGTGCTGCAGGAAAAGAACATGTACGGCAAGAAAGTCATGGGCATCGTCCGGACCACCTTCATCATCGGCCCCAACGGCAAAATCCAGCACATCTTTCCCAAAGTAAAAGCGGAAGGCCATGCGGGAGAAGTTCTGGCGTACCTGAAAGAATCGGCGAAAGGCGCAGCGTAAACGAAAGTCAGAAGTCAGAATTTAAGCCGGATTCGCGTCCTGACTTCTGGTTTTACTTCTGGATTCTGACCTCTGACTTCTGACTTCCCGTGACCTTGTCCAACTCTCGCACACTGCGCGCCATTCGCCCACTCCCTCGCGCCTTCTTCGCCCGCAATCCGCGGCGCGTGGCTCGAGAACTTCTTGGCAAAGTGCTGGTGCGGGACGACGGAAAGCTGCGCCTGGCTGCCCGCATCGTCGAAGTTGAGGCTTATCTCGGAGAAAATGATCCCGCGTCCCACTCCGCCGCCGGCAACACTGCCCGCACTGCAGTCCTGTTCGGTCCGCCCGGATACGCCTATGTTTACTTCATCTACGGCAATCACTATTGCCTCAACGTGTCGTGCGAACCCGAGGGGAAGGCCGGAGGAGTTCTTTTCCGCGGGCTCGAGCCCCTTGCGGGCATCGAGGAGATGGCGCGAGCGCGAGACATCGAGTTGCACGGCCCTCGCGATCTCCCCCGACTCACTAGCGGTCCGGGACGTCTGGCCGAAGCCTTCGGCATCACTCGTGCCCGCGATAACGGCTCCGATCTCACCTCACCCGAATCCGGGCTATGGATCGGAGACGATGGCTTTCACGCAGGAAAGATAGAAATCACTCCGCGCATCGGCATCAGCAAAGCGGCCGACCGCAGGTTGCGCTACATCCTCGCCGGCAACCCGTTCGTCTCCGGTAGAAAAACGTCCGCCAGAGACTAAAGACTCGCCGTGAACTTGACAAACAGGTGTAAACTGTCACTCGGGTCAAGTGCGAGAAAACCCGCTCTGCTCAAGGCATTTGACCGAACTGCTGCCAGTTTCCGGGTGGATCGATGATCGACGGTCGACGAATCATCATCGCCGAATGAGATCGACGAATAGTGATCAATCCACGGAGATCGGCGGATGCATCGTCCGTTTCTCGCCGCATCCCCCGGCGAAACGAATCATCTAAACAGCTGGGAGTTCATTTGCGTCGCTCCGCTGCATTCCGCGCTTTGATCGTCAACGTGGTGATCCTAGGCGCGAATCTGCCAGCGTTCTCTCGACCGCTGGACACCACACCGCTCCCGTCCCACGCGACTGCCGCTCCTTCCAACATCGTGATCGGTTTCGTGGGTGGTTTCGTCGGCCATAACAACCCGCACCACGGCCCCGTCCAACTCGCGCGGCAGATTCAACGAACCGTTCCCAAAGACACCTACGTCCGGGTTTTTGAAAACCGCCGAAGAAAGCAGGCTTACGACGACGTCGTTCGACTGCTGGACACCAATCACGACGGCGTGCTTTCCACGGAAGAAAGAGCTCGAGCCCGCATCATTCTCTTCGGCCACAGCTGGGGAGCAGCCGCGGCGGTCTTGTTGGCCCGTGATCTGCGGCGCAAAGGCGTGCCAGTCTTGCTCACTGTGCAGGTGGATAGCGTCGCCAAAGTCTGGCAGAACGATTCTGTGATCCCAGACAACGTCGCCGAAGCTGTGAACTTCTATCAGACGCAAGGCATCGTCCACGGCAGGTCTCACATCACGGCCGCCGATCCCGCGAAGACTCAAATCCTTGGAAACTACCGCATGGATTACAAGAAAGATCCTATCGATTGCCCGCAAGCTTCCTGGGCGGATCGCTTCTTCACCCCCGGCCACATGCAGAGCGAGTGCGATCCAAACCTTTGGTCGCAGATCGAAAACATGGTGAGGCAGCGGCTCTCGCCCTCCACCTCAACCGCCGCAGTGCGCCCTCAACCTTAGCCGGAGTGTCTTACCCTGCAGACGTCGGAAGCACCATATTGTCAATGAGCCGCGTCGCGCCTACCACGGCCGCCACCGCCACCAGCGCGCCCCCAGCAACGTTTTCAACTCGATCCAGGCTGTCGGAATCTACGATTTCGAAATAATCGAGGCGGACCGATTTTTCTGCTGCAACTTCTTCATGACCCACCGCCACCAATTTCGCCGCGTCGCGTTCCCCTGCTTCCCAGCATTCCTTCACGCGCATGAGCGCACGATGCAACACCAGCGCCTGTTTCCTCTGCAGCGGATCGAGATAAGCGTTGCGCGAACTCATGGCCAGCCCGTCCGGCTCTCGCACAATCGGACACGCGACAATTTCCACGGGAAAATTCAGGTCGCGCACCATGCGGCGAAGGATTGCCACCTGCGCCGCGTCCTTCTGCCCGAAGAAAGCCGCATCCGGCTCTACGATGTGAAACAGCTTGGCCACTACCGTCGTGACCCCGCGAAAATGCCCCGGCCGAGAACGCCCGTCCAGCTTGTCACTCAACCCTTCCACCGTCACCCAGGTCACGGCCCCCGCCGGATACATCTCCTCTACCGATGGCGCGAACAACAACTCCACGCCTTCACTCTCCAATAATGCGCGATCCCGTTCGAATACCCGCGGATACTTTGCCAGGTCTTCGTTGGGTCCAAACTGTGTGGGATTCACGAAGATCGACGCCGCCACAGCATCGCAGCCAGCCCCGGCCGCCCGCACCAGCGACAAGTGCCCCTCATGCAACGCCCCCATGGTGGGCACGAATCCCAATCGCCTGCCGCCGCGCCGCGCCCCGCGGCACGCCTGTCGCATGTCTTCGATTGTGTTGCAGATCCTCATTTGTGATGGAATTGTCTTTCTTCGAATGGTCCGTCTCAGGACGTGGGAATCCACTGAATCTCGACGTGTGCGCCCTGCAAGTCGCCCGCGACAATGCCACGGCTTCGCCGAATCGCGATCTTCTCCGCTTCGGAAGCGGTCGCCTTTTCGTCGACCAGGATCGCCACCGCGCGCCCGTAAGGCCATGCCGTTGAGGGTAACCGCGCCAGGGCATTCAACACTTCTTCCGGCTTCAGAATCTGTTCTTCATTGGCCGCAATACCGGTGAGCAGCCCCACCGCATCCGGACGGATGACAAGATACGGATTGCTCCACTGCTTGGTCTCTTTCAGCGCCGGGTATTTCGCCGGATCGGCGGCGGCAATGGCCTGAAGAATACTGGCTGCATCCGGTGCTGGCGGCGCGCTCTGCCGCGAGCAGCCCGCAAAAGCGAAGCTCATCGTCAGAATAAATATCAAACCGGCTCGCGGACACCCGCGGCCGCCGGCGCAAAAATTCACCGCACCACCATGGGAACGTCCGTCTTCACCGCCCAAACCAGCGCCACCACCCACCCAATCAACGTCCATCCCAGGAAAAAGTTCAACAATACAATCCCGGCGATATCCCGCTTGCTGCGGGCAAGCGCGATGATCGATGGCAGAAAATACATCACGAATCCAAAACCGAAGAACGGCAAGAAAAACGCGGGCAACAAATGCGTCATAACTGCCTCCTGAACCACCATAGCCTAGCACCATCGTCGCGATATCTGAAGCCAATGGTAGTGGGTCAGCTCGACTATTACACGATGACTGTCATCCTAAGCGGAGCCGTTTTTCAGGCGTAGCGAAGGATCTCCCGCTTAACCGGCCCGACGCGTAGGCCAAACTGCACCACCACCATCCCGATCTATTCGCGTGATCGTGAAATCCGTGGCGAATGTTCTTCTCACTTTCGCATCGCCCGCTTCCGCGCCAGCACGGTTTCCAGCCCGGCCTTCGTCTCTCTCGGCAGATGGTAGGACTCCTCATCCGACGGATACTGCAGCGACTTCACATCCGCTCGAAACGCCTGCACCGCATTGCCGATCAGCGCCGCTGCATCGCCGTAGCGCCGCACAAACTTTGCCGGCGGCCCAAACGTCAGGTTCAAAATGTCATGGATCACCAGCACCTGGCCATCGCACTCCGGACCCGCGCCAATCCCAATCGTCGGCACCCCCACCTCCGCCGTAATCATCGCCGCCACTTCGCGCGGAATGCCTTCCAGAAATAGGCAGGCCACGCCCGCATGGTCTAGCGCCACGGCGTCGTGCATGAGTTGCTCGATCCCGCTGAGATTCTTTCCCTGCACCTTGTAGCCGCCCATCACGTTCACCGACTGCGGCGTCAGCCCAATGTGGCCGGCCACGGGAATCTCTGCGTCAATGATGCGGCGGATCAAATCAGCCCGCTTCTCCCCGCCCTCGATCTTCACCACTTCCGCGCCGCCTTCTTTCACAAAGCGCGTGGCATTGTCGACGGCGGTCTTGGCGTCGATCTGATAAGACCCGTACGGCATGTCAGCCAGCAGCAGCGCATGCTTCACCCCGCGCCGCACCGCCTTCACGTGATGCATCATCTCGTCCATCGTGACCGAGAGCGTGTTCTCGTAGCCCAGCATCGCCTGCGCGAGCGAATCGCCCACCAGGATCATCTCGATCCCGGCCTCATCCACCAGGCGCGCCGTGGCGTAGTCGTAAGCCGTGAGACAAGTAATGGGTTCGTGCCGGAGTTTTTGTTCCCGCAGAGATGCGGTGGTGATCTTGTGGCGGAGTTCGTCCAGGGAACGCCCGCTGATCGGCGTGAGACTCATCATTTCCTCCAGTGCCCCTCCGGCCCAGCCGGATAGAGCCTGTACGCATCTTCGTGGATGCTCAGGGTATTGTAGCCGCAAACCCATCGCTCGTCGATGGTCGTTTGTGGATCTTAATCCTTACCGCTTTCGCCGCACGTTCTCCCCCAGCCACCGTCGATACCCAGCTCCATCAAGCGTGCCCGCTGCGAGGCACATGACAGCCTGCGTGGCATCCTCCTCGCTGGCCTTGAGTTCGAAACCGTTAAGTTCGAGAAAAAGAACGCCAATCACAAAGCCAGCGCGCTCGTTTCCGTCGACGAAAGGATGATTGCGCACTACGCCCGCGGTATAGAGGGCCGCCATTTCGAGGATGTCAGGAGAGCCGGCGTAAGCGTAGTGCTGGCGTGGCCGCGCCAGAGCGGACTCAAGAAGCCCTTGATCGCGCACCCCCGAAGCCCCGCCGTGCACCGCCAACAGACGATCATGGATCGCGAGACCGTCGCGTGTCTCGATCCAGACCGGTTCTTTCTTTTTCCCAGCCACGATTTACTTCGCCAGAGCATGCAGCGTATTGCGGTAGCGCCCCATGATCTCTTCCGCTTTCTTCATTTTTTTCTCGAACGCGGGATCGTAGGGCGTGAGCCGGTAATCGCCGTCGCCGGCCTCGATCAGAAAAACCTGTTCGCCGTCGCCGGTGCGCAGACGCTGAATGACTTCCTTGGGCAGCACAACCCCGAGCGAATTGCCAAATTTGCGAATCTTGAGTGAAACCATTGCGCCCTTCCGTGTTATTACAATTGTAATAACGTCCGAGAGGTAAACGCAAGCGGATTTTGTGCTGGGCCAACGACCAACGACTAACGGCCAACGACGCGCCTCAAGCCCCCACTGCCTCCTGCCCGCCCAGCGGCAAGAAATACTGCGTACCCTTGATCGGCTCCGTCACCTTGCGCAGAAGTTCCTGCAGGTCTTCGTTGCGATCCACAAAATCAATGTCCGACGTATTCACGATCAGCAGGTCCGACGACGTGTAGTGAAAAAAGAAATGCTCGTAAGCCTTCACCACTTCTTCCAGATACTCGTCGCTCACGGCGCGCTCGCCCGGCGCATTCTTTTTCTTCAGACGCTTCTTCAACACCTCAGGCGTGGCCTGCAGGTAGATCACCAGGTCGGGCGTGGGCAGTTTCTCCCGGAAGTGGTTGTAGTAGCGGTTGTAGGTATCCAGCTCCTGGTCGGTGAGGTTCAGGCACGCGAAAAGCTTATCTTTCTCGATGATGTAGTCCGCGACCACCGTCTTCTGCGACCGCGACCCCAGGTCGAGCGCCTCCAACTGCTCGAAGCGCTGCACCAGAAACGCAAACTGCGCCTGAAACGCCGCGCCCCGCTCGCCCTCATAAAAAGCCGCGAGAAACGGATTGGACTCCGGCTCCATCACGCGCTGCGCGTTCAGCCGCTCGGCCAGAATGCGGGCCAGCGTGCTCTTGCCCACTCGGATGGGACCTTCCACCGCAATGTAACGGGGCAGCTCGAAAAGATTAGCCATGGGCTCGCAATATTCCGGAAGTTGCAGGATAGCTCGGATAACGCAGAACGGCAATTGCGGGAAGAGTTAACAGGAAAGAATTGTGCGATCGAGTGATTTTACGATTGTGCAATTTCAGTTTATGTGGAGACAGCCGCCTCGGCTGTCCCGGCAGAGCGAAGCTCGCCGGCCCTCACTCCGCACCGTCGATTCAACAAGCCCGGCGCGAAGAAGAAGAAGAAGAAGAAGCAAAAGAAGAAGAAGAAGCAAAAGAAGTTTCAATCGCCAAATCGCCCGATCACCCAATCACTCAATGAAATACAATGCCCTCCATGCTAGCTCTCGCCCTCACCGGTGCCCTCTCCACCGCAGCCGCTGTTGCCGCGGGTTACCAGTCCATGGCGCCGGCCGGGCAATGGTACGGGCAAACTTTCACGGGCCTCGCGCGCGGCTCCCGCCAAATCGCGCTCACCTACGACGACGGCCCCAACGACCCGCACACGCTGCGCCTGCTCGAAGTCCTCGCGAAGCACAGCGTTCACGCCACTTTTTTTCTAATCGGACGCTACGTGCAACAACGTCCGGAAATCGTCCGCGAAATAGTCAGCGCCGGCCACGTCGTCGGCAATCACACCTTCACCCATCCCCTTCTGATCTTCAAAAGCGCAACTGAAATCCGCCAACAACTTTCCGCATGCCGCTCCGCCTTGCAGGACGCCATCGGCAACCCCAGCCATCTCTTTCGCCCTCCCTTCGGCGGACGCCGTCCCGCGGTTCTCCGCATAGCCCGTGAACTTGGCCTCGACCCCGTAATGTGGAACGTAACCGGCTACGACTGGAGCGCCCCACCCGCCGCCACCATCGAACGCAAGGTCACAAACCAGATTCGCGGCGGCGACGTGATCCTCCTGCATGATGGAGGTCACAAGCAGATGGGAGCAGACCGTTCCCAAACTGTGATCGCCACAGATCACCTGCTCACTCGCTACATCGCGGAACAATATGAGTTCGTAACGATTCCACAGATGATGACCAAGCCAGCCATCAGCCGTCAGCCATCAGCCGTCAGCTAAAGGGCGTTCGCATTTCGAATCTCTCTGTGTCTCTGTGACTCCGTGGTGAATCAGCTCCGCACCGCCGCAAACGCCTGCTTCGCCGCCGCGATCGTCTGCTGCACATCCTCCTCCGTGTGCGTCGCACCCAGGAAAGCCGCCTCGTACTGCGAAGGCGGCAGATACACGCCGCCATCGAGCATGGAGCGAAAGAATTTGCCAAACGCCACGGTATTCGATTTCGACGCCGACTCCCAATCCGTCACCGGCCCCAGCGTAAAGAACCACGTAAACATCGACCCAACCCGGTTGTAGCAAAGCGGCACGCCCGCATCTTTCGCCGCAGCCGCAACGCCCTCCACCAATTCTCCGCTCAACTTCTCCAGCCGCGCATAAATTTCCCGCTTGTGATCGCTCAGACGCTTCAGCATCGCGCATCCCGCCGCCATCGCCAGCGGGTTGCCGGAGAGCGTTCCCGCCTGGTACATCGGCCCCAGCGGCGCAACCAGATCCATAATCTCGCTGGACCCGCCATAGGCCCCCACCGGCAAGCCTCCGCCAATAATCTTGCCCAACGTCGTCAGGTCAGGATGAATATTGTAGAGTTCCTGCGCTCCACCGTAGGCCACGCGAAATCCAGTCATCACTTCGTCAAAAATCAGCACCGATCTCTCGCGCTCGGTAATCAGGCGCAGCGCCACCAGATAGTCGTCCGCGGCCGGAACACACCCCATATTGCCCACCACCGGTTCCACGATCACGCAGGCAATCTGGTGCTTGAATTTCTGGAAGGCGTATTCCACCGCCTTGACGTCGTTGAACGGCAACGCCAGCGTGAATTGCGTGAACTCCTCGGGAACCCCCGCCGATCCTGGAATCCCCAGCGTCGCCACCCCCGAACCTGCCTTCACCAGCAGAGAATCGGAATGCCCGTGGTAGCAGCCCTCGAATTTCACAATGTACTTGCGCTTGGTATAAGCCCGCGCCAGGCGGATGGCCGACATCGTGGCTTCCGTTCCCGAACTCACGAACCGAACCTTCTGCATCGGCGACAGCGCCGCCAGCACCAACTCCGCCAAGTCGGCCTCGGAGGGCGTGGAAGCTCCAAAGCTCGTGCCATTGCATGCCGCCCCCACAATTGCATCGAGCACATCGGGTGCAGCGTGGCCTAGAATCAGCGGTCCCCACGAGCCCACATAGTCGATGAATTCGTTTTCATCGGCATCCCACATGTGCGACCCTTTCCCACGCACAATGAACGGCGGATCGCCTCCCACCGAACCAAACGCGCGCACCGGCGAGTTCACTCCGCCGGGAATCATGCTTTCCGCGCGTTGCTGCAGACGGCGCGACTGCTCGACCTTTCGGGACGTCGTCGATGGCATGGAGTGCTCCCGCACAATACTGTCATCCCGAGCCAGCGCTCTTTGCGCAGCGCGGGATCTGGGCGAGCCGCGCGAAGCATCGCGCTTTCGCGATGCATTGAGTCGCGCGTTTGGCTCGCTTCCTTATCGCAACCGACTACTATAGCAGTGCTTCGCCAAACAAATTAACCAGATATTCATCCCCCCGACATCACTTTGCAACATGGCCTCGGTAACCTCAGGTCATCAAGTTGCCCTTCTAACCGGGAGGGTTTAAGGACGGCTTCGGGGGCTCCGGGCTGTCCTTTCTTCATTTCTTAGGCTTTTCGGCGCGCGGCCGACTCGATCCATCCTACGTCCGGCGCCCCTCACTTCAGGTAAGAGCGCACAATCTCCATCAGTTCATCCGCAGCGATCGCCTGCGCCGAAGTCGGTTTGCGCCCGGGATCGAGCACGTGGAATCTCACGTGATCCTCCAGCAGTTCCGCCATCAGCCCGTTCATCGCGCCTCGTGCCGCCGTGATCAGCTGCAACACGTCTCCGCAGTCCTTTTCCTCGCCCAGCGCCCGCTCGATGGCATCAATCTGCCCGCGAATCCGCCGCACCCGCAGTGTGAGTTTCTCCTTCTCCCGCAGCGTGTGAGCCATGCTCTCTCTCCTTTTAGAACTTTTCACTTGACTATACTATACCGGGGTATGCTACAAAATAAAGGGCGCAGCCCGGCACAGAATGCTGTCGCCGGCGCCAATGACTCACACTGAAATCGACCGAACCAGAGCCTCGCTTCTCCGTGAACTGCTGACAGATCTTTCGCCCGCAGTCTGTAACATTCCTTTAACCGGCCCTGCGTAGCCTCATGGAGTCGGTGAGGGTTACTCGGCACTCAGTTGGCATTGCAAGCAGGCAAGATGCGTAGTTAACCATAGTTAACTACCCGCGATATATTCGCATTAAGCCTTTGAGTCGCGGCCACCAACTGGCGTGATTAGAGTCACAACTGGGAGTGACCCCAAACACTGAGCCGAATCTGCTGCGTCCTATAACGTGGAATTATGAAATTGAAATTCATTTTCAATATCGTTTGCCGCCTTCCCCTCCCCAAGGCAGATTCAGGCACTCACCCGCAACCCGCCAAACTTGCGGCTTTCCGGGCCGCTGCAATGGTCCTTACCCTGATGTTGACGGTCGCTCTCGCCTGCACCCGTCCGGCCCAGGCCCAGCAGCCGGACGCACCCTCCACCTCCAAGTCTGACACCGCGTCGCAGCCGGACGCTACACCCAACCCGCCTGATCCACCCCCAGACGACGCCACCGAAGCGATGTTCCCGCACTTCAGGGACTCCCGCTTCTGGCTCTCCGGCCAGGCGAATTTCATCTTTCAGACTCATCCTCCGTTCTCTGCCGCCTACAGCGGCAAGAACAGTCTCAGCCCTGACTACGAGAAAGCCACCTCGCGCGTGATGACCCTCTACACAGGCGTGCGCCTCAATAATTCCACCGAACTTCTGGTCGACATCGAAGAAGCCGGCGGATCGGCTCTCAGCACGGGCTTGGGGCTCGCTGGCAACACGGATCTCGATATCGTCAGGAATCCTCTTCTCAGCAAAGAGCCTTACCTGGGACGGGCCGAGATCCACAAAGTGTTCGCCCTCAGTAAGGATAAAGTCGAAAACCAGCGTAATTTCTTCTCTCTCTTTGAGGAACTCCCGCGCCGCCGCCTGGAAATCCGCTTCGGCAAATTCAGCATGCCGGATTTCTTCGATGTGAACTCCGTGGGCTCTGACACCCACCTTCAGTTCATCAACTGGACCACCGATAACAACGGAGCCTACGACTACGCCGCCGACACTCGCGGCTACACCGTCGGCGCCACCGCCGATTTCGAAGACCGCAATTGGGGATTCCGTTTCGCCGAAGCCCTCATGCCTGAGATCGCGAACGGAATCAATCTCATCTACCGGCCGTGGCAAGTCCATGCGGAAAACTTCGAATACGAATTGCGTCACGGCCTGATCCCCAAAAAAGCCGGCGTCGTCCGCCTCTTGGCCTACACCAACTACGCCAACATGGGCATCTATCGCGATGCGGTTGAGCAATTCGCAGATCACACCGCTCCGCAGCCGGAACTGATCCCCGAAATCACCAATCATCCCTGGCACATCACGCGCAAATACGGTTTCGGCGTCAACCTCGAACAGAATCTCCTGCCCAACCTCACCGCCTTCGCCCGCTTCGGATGGGACAACGGCAAGACCGAGTCCTTCGCCTATACCGAAGTCGATCAAACTTTTGCCGAAGGATTGGGAGCGAATGGTGCTTGGTGGCATCGCAAGCAGGATCGCGCCGGCATCGCTTTCGTCTCGAACTCGATCAAGAAGGATCACCAGACCTACCTCGCGGATGGCGGCCTGGGCTTCCTGCTCGGCGATGGCGCGCTCAACTACGGCCGGGAAAATATCGTCGAGTCTTACTACACTGTTCACGTGTGGCGCGGTATCTATCTCGCGCCCGGCGTGCAGCACATCGTCAACCCCGGCTACAACCGCGACCGCGGTCCCGTGCTCGTCCCCTCATTCCGCGCCCATGTCGAGTTCTAGCACGCAGCTAAGAATCCTGATCGTAGGTGAATTGATTTTGGGTGGCGCAGCGCTTCCATCGCTGCGATCACGCCCCTCTACGATCGCGGGCTTCAGCCCCTGAGGTACCTGGGCAGTCTTCTTCTGCAAACCATGTGGAGTGCATCCCTTACTTCTCCACCTTCACACCCTTCCAGAACGCCACGTACCCCTTGATCTGCTTCGCCGCCTCCTTCGGTTCTGGATAGAACCACGCCGCCCCGGCATTGCGCTTCCCGTTAACCTCAACATCGTAATAACTCGCCGTCCCCTTCCACGGACACACCGAGTGCACATCGCTCGGCCTGAAATGTTCTTTACGAATCGCATCCGGCGGAAAATACTGGTTACCCTCCACCTCCACCGTCGCATTGCTTTCGGCCAGCACCGCGCCTTCCCACATTGCTTTTGCCATAATGCCCATATAGATTCCTAGCAGGCTCAGCAGTTTCAGAAACGTTGTCGAGGACCAGGATGCCAGAAGTAATAACCAACACGCATTTCAACGGCAATTCGATGTCTGCCGCACTCCAGCGCGTCATGGTGTGTTCCCCCCGCACAGCCGGATGGAACCTGCCGGAACGCACAGCCCACTGGCGTGACCTAGGCTTCCACCACCCACCCGATTTCGCCACCGCCCAATCCCAGCATGCAGCACTCTGTCGCGAGTTGGAAACCGCCGGCGCGGAGGTCATCGAAATCCCTCCTGCCCCCCATCTCTCCATCGATGCTGTCTACGCCCACGACGCGTCTCTTCCCACCGGCTACGGCTTGATCGAACTGCGTCCCGGCAAACCAAACCGTCTGCCCGAAGCCCCGCACCAATCCGCGTTCTGCGAGATGCAAAACATCCCGACCCTCGGCACGATCACATCTCCCGGCACCGCCGAAGCCGGAGACATGGTCTGGCTCGATTCCAAAACGCTTCTAATCGGCCACGGCTATCGCACCAACGCCGCAGGCATTCGCCAGATGCGCGACCTGCTAGCACCAAAGGGCATCGAAGTCCTCTCCGCCCCGCTGCCCTACGGCCCCGGCCCATCCGCCTGCCTGCATCTGATGTCCTTGATCAGCCTGCTTGACCACCACACCGCCCTGATCGATCTGCCTTGGCTCGCGGTCGAAACCGTCGAGCTTCTCAAATCCCGCGGCTTCCACTTCATAGAAATCGATCCCGCCGAGCGCGACACCCTCGCCTGCAACGTCCTCGCCCTCGGCAACAACCGCCTGCTCGCCATCGAAGAAAATCACCAGACGAATGCCCGCCTCCGCCACGCCGGATTCGACCTCCGCACCTTCCCCGGCAGCGAACTCTGCATCAACGGCAGCGGCGGCCCCACCTGCTTAACGCGTCCCTTGCTGCGTCAGTAACCACGACCCATGTGGAGACGGCCGCCTTCGGCCGTCCCGGCAGAGCGAAGCTCGTCGGCCACTTCCATGCTGCCAACATCACCCCGCACTCCTGCTAAAATAATCCTGCATGCTTCTTCCCTTCGTCCGCGAACTCTTCACGGACGTAGAAAAGCTTCCCGCCTTCGTGCGTGTTGCCTCCCACCTCAAGGAGGGCACGGGCCGCATTCGTGTTTCCGGCCTCACTCCCACCGCAAAAGCCTTGCTGCTCGTGCTGTTTCAGCGCACCGCCGCCCGCCCCATCATCTTCGTAGTCAATGACAACCGCGCCGTCGAAGACTTCGTCCCCGTCCTCCGCGGTTTCTGTGAACTCACCGCCGCCTGCGATCCCGAGTCCGTCATCTCCCTCCCCGCCCGCGACGTGCTCCCCTACCAGAATCTCTCGCCGCACCCGGAGCTCCAGGAACAACGCGCCACCGCCCTATGGAAGATTGCAACCGGATCTGCATCCATCGTCGTCTCGCCCGTTGCGGCCACCGCCATCCGCCTGCGCTCCGCCGATTATTATGCCGATCTCGCCCGCACCGTCCGCCGCGGCGAATCCTTCGACCTCGAATCTCTGCTCGCTCACCTCAACACCGTCGGCTACACCTCCACCGACGTCGTCGAGATGCCCGGCCAGTATGCCTCGCGCGGCGGCATCCTCGACGTTTACTCCCCCGAGGCCGACCGCCCCTTGCGTATCGAGTTCTTCGGTGACGAAGCCGATTCCATTCGCAAGTTCGATCCCGCCTCGCAACGCTCTTCCACGCCCGTCGACGAAGCCTTGCTCCTCCCGCTCACCGAAACCCCGGTCAGCGAACATCTGCTCGCCGCAATTCATACTCGCCTCAGCGGCAAACGCATTACCGGCAACGAAGAAATCGTCGAAGCCGCCGTCCGCGCCGGTGGAGTCAACGTCTTCCCCGGCTGGGAGTTTTATTCCCCCGTCGCCGGAGCCGACAGCACCATCTTCGATCTCATTCCCCGCGCCGCCGTTCTTCTCGACGAGACCGAACAACTCCAACCGGAATTCGACCGCTTCTGGACCCGCGTCGCCGAAGCCCACGAGCGCAGCGGCGTCGGCAACCTCGTCCGCCCTGAAGACCTCTACCTCCCGCCGGACGATTGGTGGGAAAAAACCGCCGCCCTCCCCGGCGCCAACATCGAGCATCTCGGCATCACCCGCGGCTTGGAGGAAGACGAAGCTTCCGCCATCGCATTTCTCACTCAACCTTCACCCCGCTTCCACGGCGCTGTTCCCGCCATGCTCGCGGAAGTGCAGAAGCTCAACGCCGATGGCAAACGCGTCCTCTTCGCCGTCCCCAACACCGGCGAAGTCGAACGTCTCGCCGACGTTTTCACCGAGTACAACGTCTCCTTCCGCCTCGGAAGCCGCACCCGCGGCGGCGAAAGCTACGCCGACGAAACCAGCTACTTCGCCGGCGAGGTCCTCACCACCACACTCGCCACCGCCTACATTCCCGATGGCGTTCTGCTCCCCGAGGCCAATCTTGCCGTCTTCGGCGCTCGCGACTTGTTTGACGAATCCGACGCGGTCGCTTCCCGTCCCCAGCGATCGAAGTCCAAAGTCTCCGCCTTCCTCTCCGACTTCCGCGATCTTCAGGTCGGCGATTACGTTGTCCACGTCGAGCACGGCATCGGCCAGTACCAGGGCCTGAAGGAAATCAATCACGGCGACGGCCCCGCCGAATTCATGTTGCTCGAATTCGCCGACGCTGCTCGCCTCTACGTTCCCCTCACCCGCCTCGATCTGGTGCAGAAGTATCGTTCCTCGGAAGGCGTGAAGCCGGCATTGAGTCATCTCGGCACCGCCGCCTGGGGCAAAACCAAAGCTCGCGTGCGCAAGGCCATGAAGGATATGGCCGACGAACTCCTCAAGCTTTACGCCGAGCGCAAAACCGCCGTCGGACACGCCTTTCCGCCCGGCAATGAGTGGTTCCGCGAGTTTGAGGAAGCCTTCGAGTTCAACGAAACCGAAGACCAGGGCCAGGCCATCAAAGACGTCATTCGCGACATGGAATCTTCCCAGCCCATGGACCGCCTGCTCTGCGGCGACGTCGGCTACGGCAAAACCGAAGTCGCCATGCGCGCCGCCTTCAAAGCCATCAACGACAACAAGCAAGTCGCCGTCCTTGCTCCCACCACCGTCCTCGCCTTCCAGCACTTCGAAACTTTCAAGCAGCGCTTCGCTCCTTTCCCCGTCACAATCGAGATGATCAGCCGCTTCCGCTCCCCCAAGCAGCAAAAAGAAATTCTGCAGAAAACCGAAGCCGGCAAAATCGATGTCCTCATCGGCACTCACCGCATTCTTTCCAAAGACATCAAGTTCTCCGATCTCGGCCTGCTCATCGTCGACGAAGAACAGCGCTTCGGCGTCCGTCACAAAGAACGCATCAAGCAAATGCGCAAACAGGTCGACGTGCTCACCATGTCGGCCACGCCTATCCCCCGCACTCTGCACATGTCGCTGGTCGGCCTGCGCGACATGAGCGTGATCGAAACTCCGCCCAAAGATCGCATGGCGATTCAAACCGTAGTCGCCGCGTGGGATGAAAAACTAATTCAATCGGCGATCGAGCAGGAGCTCGAGCGCGGCGGCCAGGTCTATTTCGTCCACAACCGCGTCGACACCATCTGGGAAATCGCCGCCAAGCTCCAGACCCTGGTCCCTTCCGCGCGCATCATCGTCGGCCACGGACAAATGTCGGAAGGCGAACTCGAAAAAGTGATGCTGAAGTTCATGCATCACGAAGCCGACATCCTGGTTTCGACCACGATCATCGAGAACGGTCTCGACATCCCGCTCTGCAACACCATCCTGATCAACCGCGCCGACCGCCTCGGTCTCTCCGAGCTTTATCAGCTTCGCGGCCGCGTAGGCCGCTCCAACCGCCGTGCCTACGCCTATCTCATGCTTCCGCCAGAAATCGAACTCACGCCCATCGCCCGCCGCCGCCTCGCCGCGCTCAAAGAATTTTCCGACCTCGGCGCGGGATTCAAAATCGCCGCCCTCGATCTCGAACTCCGCGGCGCCGGCAACATGCTCGGCGGCGAGCAGAGCGGACACATCGAAGCCATCGGCTTCGAACTCTACACCCAGATGCTCGAGCGCGCCGTCCGCGAGATGAAAGGCGAAGCCGCTCCCGACGAAGCCGAAACCCAGCTCAATCTCGGCCTCAACATTCGCATACCCGCGGAGTACGTCCCCGAAGAAAACCAACGCCTGCAGATGTACAAACGCGTAGCGCGAGTCGAAACCGAATCGCAACTCACCGACGTCGCCGCCGAACTGCAAGACCGCTACGGCCCACCGCCGCCGGCAGTCCGCAACCTGCTCGACTACGCCTCGCTAAAACTGTTGTGCATGAAGATCGGCGTGAATGCCATCGAACGCAAACGCGACTTCGTCACCCTGAAGTTCCGCCAGGATGCCACGGTAGACCCCGAGCACCTAGCCCGCTTCGTCTCCACCCAGCGCGGCGCCCAGTTCACCCCGGACGGCATGTTGAAGTTTGTTTTGAAAGCCACAGCTGCGCAAGAAGTCCTGCGCGCGCTGCGCACCGTACTAGAGCAACTAGCGAGCGCTGAATCAACATCCGAAGTCCGGACCGCCAGTGGACCCGTTTAGTTTTGAGGGTTCGTATCAGAGTATGCCTTTAGGCATACTGCAAGTGCTGCATTTTCAGTTAGCGCCTTCAGGCGCTGCGCGTTTTTCAGCAGACTGTTCACCCCCGTATCGCCATCCCCAAACCCCATCACGTACAATTGTCCGGCAACCAAGTCGCCCAGCCGACGACCGACGACTAACGACCGACGGCCAACGACTAACGGCCAACGACCGACGACTAACGACCGACGACTAACGGCCAACGACCGACGACTAACGACCAACGACCAACGACTAACGACCAACGACTGTTTCTATGCCCATGAAACTCCGCAAAGCCGTTTTCCCCGCCGCCGGCCTCGGCACACGCTTCCTGCCCGCCACCAAGGCCCAGCCCAAAGAAATGCTCCCGCTCGTCGACAAGCCCATCATCCAATACGGCGTCGAAGAAGCCATGGCCTCGGGCTGCGATCAGATCCTCATCATCACCGGCCGCGGCAAGCAGGCCATCGAAGACCACTTCGACGTCAGCTACGAACTCGAACGAATGCTCGAAGATCGCAAGAAACTTGAACTGCTCAAGATCGTGCGCTCCATTTCCGACATGATTCACGTCGCCTACGTCCGCCAGAAAGAAGCCCTCGGCCTCGGCCATGCCGTGCTGATGGCTCGCGAACTCGTAGGTAACGAACCCTTCGCCGTGCTCCTCGCCGATGACGTCATCGACGCCAAAGTCCCCTGTCTCAAGCAAATGGTCGAAGTTTTCGACCAGACCCAGTGCTCGGTCATCGCGACTCAAATCATTGAAGGAAAAATGATTTCTTCCTACGGCGTTCTCGACGTGAAGCCTGTCGCAGACACCCGTTTCGGCGAACGCCTCTTCGAAATCAAGAACATGGTCGAGAAACCCAAGCCCGAAGACGCGCCCTCAAACCTCGCCATCATCGGCCGCTACATTCTCACGCCCGCCATCTTCGATTGCCTCGCCAAAACGCCTGTCGGCGCAGGCGGCGAACTCCAACTCACCGACGGCATGCGCCTCCTTCTGCAAAAAGAAAAGATCTACGCCTACGTCTACGAAGGCCGCCGCCACGACACCGGCGACAAACTAGGATTCCTCAAAGCCACCGTCGAATTCGCCCTTAAACGCGATGACTTGGGCAAACCATTTCGCGAGTACCTGAAAGGATTGCAGCTGTAAATCGCCCGGGTGTCGAACTCCGCCACGCAGCCTCTCTAGCGTCCGCGGTACCCCGCACAAATAGGGAATGGCTCAGTTTGATTGTCATTCCGAGCAAGCGCTTTTGCGCAGCGAGGAATCTGGGCGAGCCGCGCGAAGCGTCGCGCACTTTGCGACGCAATAATCGCGCGTCTGGCTCGCTTCCTTATTAAACTGAGCCACGACCCAGAAATTGGTTTTTTGAGAACCTTTTTCACCCAAGCTATTCTGTACCATCGATCCTGGATCTTCTTCCACTCTCGAAGTCACGGAGGTTGCTCAAACCGATGGGCAGGCGCAGCCAGCCCCGCAAGCAAGTCGAAGTCCCGGTACGCATTTTCGGCACCGACAGCGCCGGTAAGGTCTTCTCCGAGAAGGTTCTCACCGTCAACATCGGCCGCACCGGGGCCGAGCTCGCCGGTGTTCGCCCCAAACTCAGCCCGGACGAAATCATCGGGCTGACCTATGGCCCCAATCGAGTGCACTTCCGGGTAAAGTGGATCGGCGCAGCCGGAACCTCAAAAGCCGGCCACGTGGGTTTGCTCAACATCGCTCCCGAAAAACCGCTGTGGGATTTCCCGTTGTCCTCCGACGCCCTCGATGACTACCAGCCCGTAAGCGTCGAACAGCGCCACAGCGCCCGCTTCCGCTGCCAGAACTCGATCGAGATTCACACTCCACAGGGAGCTTCGTTTTGGGGTACCGTATCCGACCTCGGCATTGGTGGGTGCTACATCGAAATGCCGCTCCCCTTGGAGCCAGGGACAAAATTAAGAGTAGGCATTTGGCTCGGACAAACCAAAGCCTGGGCCGAGGCCCAGGTCGCCCACGGAACCCCCGGGCTGGGGGTTGGCTTGAAGTTCATCGAAATTTCAGACGAGGACCGCGACAAAATTCGCCGCTTTCTCGAAACTCTCGTACCCTTCGCCAGGAAACCTCTGCGCTCGCCCCAAACCGGCAAGAGTGCAGGCTGATTGTCATCCTGAACAAGCGTTCTTTGCGCAGTGAAGGATCTGGGCGAGCCGCGCGAACCACGGAGCCTGCCCTGAGAGAGCGCCAGCGACCGAAGGGCGCGTTTGGCTCGCTTCCTTATCGCGCCTCACCACTACTCCTCAGCTTCCTCGACTTCTCCTCCACTCCGCGCGCCAGCTTCTCCTTGTGCCCTTCCAGCTTCTTCGCCATCGCAGCATCGCCCAAAGCAATCATCTGCGCCGCCAGAATCCCCGCATTCGTCGCCCCCGGCTTCCCAATCGCCATCGTCGCCACCGGAATCCCCGCCGGCATCTGCACCGTCGCCAGCAAAGAATCCATCCCCTGCAAGGACGTAGACGGAATCGGCACCCCAATCACCGGCAGAGTCGTGTGCGCCGCAATCACTCCGGCCAGATGCGCCGCCCCACCGGCTCCCGCGATGATCACGCAAATCCCGCGCCCCGCCGCCTTCCGCGCAAAATCCGCCGTACGATCCGGCGACCGATGCGCCGACGTAACGTCAATCTCATAAGCGATCCCAAACTCATCCAGCGCCTTCCCCGCCTCGCGCATAATCTCAAGATCGGAATCACTCCCCATCACAATCGAAACCAGTGGCTTACTCATTTATCTCCTCAACAGTTATCTTTCTTGAATTGTCATCCTGCTTGAATTGTCATCCTGAGCGAATTGTCATCCTGAGCGAGGAAAGTGATTCACGAAGTGAATCACTT
>Ga0302320_10007614_pt1 | contig 23792 bp, 17 predicted proteins | sample Bog_T0_3_FD_202130 | JGI IMG/M metagenome (GOLD analysis project Ga0302320, IMG submission 202130) | Peat permafrost microbial communities from Stordalen Mire near Abisko, Sweden - Bog_T0_3 | ecosystem: Environmental > Terrestrial > Soil > Wetlands > Peat | place: Sweden: Abisko, Stordalen Mire...
AAAAGGTGCCGTTGGGTACTACCGCAGCAGCCACCCTGCGCGACTGGTTTCGCCAAGACATGGAGGCGGCATGGGAGAAACTGCAGCAAGAGAATGGCCGAACACAGAGAGCCCTCTCTCTGGGATCGGCCGATGATGAGCTTCCCCTGGGGGAGCCCTGAACGTTAGTGAATCCGCTGCCCCCACCCCATGGCCAACCTCTCCAAGTCCAAGATCATCGCGTTCCGGCAATGCCCGAAGCGCCTGTGGCTTGAGGTCCACAAGCCTGAACTCCGCGAGGACTCGGCCGCGACCCAGGCCGTGTTCAAGGTGGGCAACCAGGTGGGCGAGATTGCCCGGAAGCTCTACGATCAAGACGGTGACGGTATCACCATAAACGCCCAGCGGGACGGCTATCCAAAAGCCTACGCCCAGACGGATGAGTATCTGGCCAAGGCAGATCGGCCCATCTTCGAGGCCGGCCTCCGAATCAAGGGCGCCCTGGCATTCGCCGATGTCCTGATTCCGGCGACACGAGGCCGCACAACGTCTTGGAAGATGGTGGAGGTCAAGTCATCCGGGTCAGTGAAGGACTATCACCTGGATGACATCGCGGTCCAAAGCCACATTGCGACCGCCTCCGGCGTTAACCTAAAGAGCGTATCGCTTGCCTGCATCGACACCTCGTGGATCTATCCAGGGGATGGCGACTACCAGGGGCTGCTTTACGAAACCGACCTGACGGAGGAGGCCCTTTCCCGGGACGGTGAGGCCGCACAGTGGGTCTCCGACGCCCAGAAAGTGGCGGCCATGCCTTCGGAGCCGAAGATCGCCATGGGGGACCATTGCCACGATCCCTTCGAATGCGGCTTCTGCAACTACTGCAGCCGGGAACTGGAGCAGCCCGAATACCCCGTCGACTGGCTCCCCGCCCTCCATGCAAAGCGGAGGGCCCGACTCCTAGCACAGGGTATCGACGACCTGCGACATGTTCCCGACGAGGAGCTGAATGAGCGGCAGCAGCTTGTGAAGGAGCACACAATCGCCGGCACGACCTATTTCGATGCGGCCGGTGCCGCCGCGGACCTGGCGGCTCACAAGCTCCCGGCCTGCTTCCTGGATTTTGAAACCGTCAACCTTGCCGTTCCGATCTGGAAAGGCACCCGCCCATACCAGCAGGTTCCGTTTCAATTCAGCCTCCACAAGGTCGATGCGAAGGGGGTGCTTTCCCACGAGTCGTTCCTCGACCTGTCGGGCAACGATCCCTCGCTGCCGTTCGCCAAGGCCCTGATTGCCGGCTGCGGCGATAAGGTGCCCATCTTTGTCTACAATGCGACCTTCGAGAAATCCCGGATCAGGGACCTTGCGAGGCGGTTTCCGCGGATAGCCAAGCCGCTGACGTTGCTCGTTGACCGGATCGTGGACCTCCTGCCAATCGCCCGTGAACGCTACTATCATCCCTCCCAAAGGGGCAGCTGGAGCATCAAGGACGTGCTGCCCGCGGTGGTGCCCGACCTGAACTACGACACCTTGGCTGGGGTGAAGGACGGCGGCATGGCGATGGAGGCTTTCCAGGAAGCCATTCTCCCGGACACCCCACCCGACCGGAAGGAGGAGATCCGCCGGCAACTGGACGCCTATTGCCGCCTGGACACATTTGCCATGGTGCGACTCTGGCACTTCTTCAGCGGAAGGCGCGGCGCCGTTCCGGTGGACGCCGGGTAGCCCCCGCCCCACCCCATCCCGGGTGCAACGATACGCTTCATTCGTTGCACCCGCTGCGCGCCTACCGGCATCACTCGTCAAACCAAGCAGCCACGGCGTCCCAGCTCTTGGTGGCCCTGACTTTCCCCTTGGCGGGCCGCCAGGCCAGGCCACCGATTGAAACCGTGAGGGTGCCCAGCCTGCTTTGTCCGCTTTTCTTCCACTTGTCCCAGACCTTGAACTTCACGCCCGGTTTGCCGATGTAGATGGGTTCCTTGATCGAACCCGTTACCCACTTGATGGGCCGCCCCATTTGTCTGCCTTTCATGATTTTTGCTCTTTCATTTGATGATTTCCACGCGACGGGAAACTAAGAAGAATAGGCCCCCATGGCGACAAAATGCGCGCCGTATCCAATTAACCGGAAGGATTCCAAACCGCGCTTGGGGGTTGTCGCACCCAGGGCGAGGTTGGTAGCTTTGTGGCATGGGCAGGAAATTAGCAGCAAGCATCGCGCGCTCATTCGCCGGTTGGGGGCGTTCCTTTTCCGAATTCATGGCGCGCCTCGACCGGGAAAAAGAGCCTTACCTGAGCCACAGCAAGGTCGCCCTATTCGAGCGATGCCCACTCTGCTACTACCACCAGTATGTCCTGGGCGAGAAGGAGTCTTCCCCTGCTATGGAGCTTGGTAGCGTTTTTCATGACGCGGCCAGGATACTCTACAGCGATGGCGCCCCTCCAAAACCTCGAGCGCTTCTCGAACTGCTGGCCAGAGAGAAGCTCGAGCCGGAGCAGCGGCGAAAACTGCGCAATGCGGTGAGCCTTCTCTGCCAAAACCGCTGGACCGGCCGGTACAAGGTGGTCTCGGTTGAACAACCGTTTTTCATGGATCTGCACAAAGACCTTCCACCCATCATTGGGATAGCGGATCTTATTCTCCAGGAGGATTCCCGCCTGGTTGTTGTGGATCACAAGACCTCCTCCAAATTCAACGATTTGGCGGCGGACCAGCTTGTGCTTTATGCTGAGCACGCCCGGCGTGCTTTCGGGGCCCGGCGCATTGTCGGTTGTTATGACGAATATCGTCTCGTGCCGGATTTGAGCACGATAAGGAAACCGGCCTTCCGGCGCACCACGCTTGCGGTCGGGAAGGCATTGCTGGCGCCGCTGGTAAAGCGCTACCGCGACGTCTGGAGTCAGATTTCCAAGCTGGATTATGACTCCAAGCCGGCCCCAGGCTATGAATGCTGGAAATGCAAATCGAGGTGGTGAGTTCGTTCGCGCTTGTGGGCCGTTACCCATGTTAGGTTGCACCCGGGGCGGCGCGGCCCGGCCTGGGGACACCCCCTGACTCGCCGGCGAACCCCTGCCGTTCGACGGAAAGGGCGCATGATCCGCTGGCCCGCCAAACCTATTCGTCCAGGTTCCTAAGGCGTGGCAGCTGATGCAGGTAGGCGTTGCGCACCTTCTCGATCGGGCTGTCATGAAGATCCGGCATCAGCCGGCTGGGCTTGATGCCGTTCTGTCTCAGCGTGCCTGCGGTGCGCTTCTCAGAAAGGGTTCGAAACGCGCGGGAAACAACCGCCGAGAATTCGTCGTGCAACTCCACGGCAGATCTTGCCTGATCATGCGCATCCTGAAGGAAGCGTGGAAAGCAGATGGCCACGATTTGAAGGTGTTCGCGGTCATGCCTGGGCGGGTCACCATCCTGCTTCAACTCGCGCAGATTGACGGTCTTCGATTTAAGCATCGCGATTGGATCCAGCACATGGAAGCGGACGCCGTCCTTTTCGATCACGCGTGTCGCCGCCAAATCCTCCTTATCGAGGCCCTTTACCGAGGTCAAAATCTCGACCGCCAATGGTCGTCCATCGTCCGCCGTGGAAAACAGCGCTCCGGAGCGCACATCGCCAAACTTCCATAACGGCGTCTTCTGGTAGTCCCAATTCGGCAGATTCTTGATCGCGGCAGTCACGTTCCCGCGCGCGATAACATCGAGGTCGTACGAGCCAAAGTGCGGCAGGTTGTCCTTCTCGGGATCACAATAGACGATGGCCCACAGATTTACCGCCTGACCGCCGACAACGGTCAGACCGGGAATCGATTGGAGCAGCGCACGGTAGTCGTGCGGTTGGGTCGGCTCCTTCACTCTCAGCGCACCGCAGCCGAAAACACCATCTTCGGGCGACCTTTGCTCACAGAGATGCCTAGCAGCCCAACATTGTCCTTGAGGCCTTCCCACGTATCTCCCCTTGCCGAGCGCTCGGACACCCGAGCGCGGGACAGCGCATGAACACCATCCAGCCGCTCGGCAAGATGCTTCACATGGTTCTTTTGTCCCAGCCGCTTCATGGGATCAAAGATAGCCATCAAGAAAGGGGGGTCAACCCTTGAAGGCCGCATCCGGGAGTGCGCCCCACGGCAAGCCCTCGCCAGGCGCGTATCGCACCTGAAAAATCCGATCCGTCTTGGCCAATTCGGCAACAAAGACTCGGCAACGGGTCTGCTCTGTCCATGATTCGGTGGAGCCAATACGCAGCCATGCGGCATTTCGAAAGGTACATCGGCATCGACTACTCCGGCGCGGCGACGCCGTCCAGCAGCCTTCCCGGCCTGCGGATTTATGCTGCCGAGGGCACCCGGATGCCCGAAGAGGTTGGGCCTCCGCCCAGCTCGCGCAAGTACTGGACCCGGCGCGGAATCGCCGAATGGCTGGTTGCCGAGATCCGCTCGGGGCCGCCAACCCTCGTCGGCATAGATCATGCATTTTCGTTCCCCTTGCGGTACTTTGAGGTTCATCGCCTGGCGCCAGATTGGCCCTCCTTTCTGGATGACTTCCACCGGCATTGGCCGACAGACGAGGCCAACACCTACGTGGATTTCGTTCGCGACGGCGTGTGTGGGGACGGCGCCGCTCGCCAGGGGAATTCCCGTTGGCGCCGGTTGGCTGAGGAGCGCTGCAGGGCCAAATCGGTCTTCCACTTTGATGCGCAGGGTTGCGTGGGAAAATCGACACACGCCAGCCTGCCCTGGCTCCTGCACATACGCCGCCAGCTTGGCGATCGCGTCCATTTCTGGCCGTTCGACGGTTGGACGCCTCCGACCGGAAAGTCGGTCATCGCCGAGATCTACCCAGCCCTGTGGAACCGCGCCGCACCAACCGAAGGCAGGAACTCCCATCAGCACGACGCCTACTCTGCCGCTCTGTGGATGCAGCAGGCCGACTCGGCCGGGACGCTGACTGCGTACATGGATCCACCGCTGCCGCCGGCCCAGAAAACGGTCGCCGGGATCGAAGGCTGGATCCTTGGCCTCGCCTAGGTGCGACGTTACACCGATTACGTTGCACTCAACGAGGCCGATTCGCCGATTCCAGTGCATTTTCCAGGCGCCCCGTTGCACCTCATTCGTTGCACCGGGCGCGACGCGCCGAAATTCGGGGAATTGCGCGACGCTAGGGAGACCGTCCACTGAGGTGAGCCAGAAAGCTAACGGATCTCATAATACAAGACTCTGCGCATGGCTCGCATTGTCCCCAAAGCGTTGCCAGCCAATAGATAGCCGCCGTTTACTGACGTGGATGGCTCGTTTCTAACAAGACCGCAGAATTCCTCATTTTGGTTTTTACGTCTATATAGGGGTGAAACGAACGAAATCGCCTCGTGGCGCCGCTAGCTGGATGGAATCCGTCTATTGGCTGGAAGGGTCTTCGCGCCACCCAATCAAAGTCCCCTATTTAATCGAGGTCCGCCAACCCCATACGATCCGTATTCTTGACGCCCGCTCTAAGGCGACCCTTCGCGTCATCACGAGCATCGGCAGGATTCGGAAAGCGTGGTGCAGTGCCACAACGAGCGGTGAAGGCCGCCGCATTGTCGGTATCTGGGTAACCTTTGACGACAACCGGACCGAGATCTACAATGCGAAGACCGGCCGTATGCTCAGGACGATCCCTGATCAACGAAAAGTAAACGCCGCCCTCACAGCAAAACTCCTTGAAGCAATAAGAAGTTCGGAGAGCCCGATCCGCTACACGGTGGTTTCCGCTGCGGCGAAGAATGAGAACGGTTTCTATGACTCCTCGATCGGCGGTTTCGAATGGAACCGTGTTCCGGATACCGCGTTGTTCAAGGACCGGGAAGTGGCCGAAGCCGTTGCGTCAGTGCTCACGGAGCAGTTCCATGGGAAGAGAACTTTCCCGGGGAAGCCAAGGCCGTTTCAAACAATTGCGCTCCGCAAGACACCGAAGGGGCACACATTCTTGGAAAGAATCAGAGGGGGCCACGAGTCCTACATCCCGACTCTTTCCGTTCGAGCCAGTCCAAGATCGGTCCACTTTGAGAAGTGCCGATAATCCCGCCTCTTCCATGACGTCTCCTCCAGCGCCCACACCTTCGAACGCCCTGACTCCTTTTGAACGCGATCGTGCCGTGGCTCGCGCGCTGCGCGCTTTGGATAGCAGGAGGGGCATGAAGGGGTTTCGCAAGAGGGCCAGCGCTAGATTCCGGGGAGACCAATCCTTCTTGGACGAACTCTTGTGCGAGGTGTGTCTGCGCGGGCGCATGGATGCGGCAAAGTATCTCTTGATTCGCGGCGCCGATCCGAATGCCAGCCAAAACGGTCCGGCAGGATATCCGACGGCGTTTATAGCGGCGATTGCGCGAGGGACAGTGAGGGTCACGCGTCTTTTGATCAAACACGGCGCACGGCTGCGGTGCGACGATATGGATAAGTCTCCGCTTGGATATGCCGCATTTCGTGGCGACGTGGCGATGATGCGAGTGGTACTTGAACTCGGCGCGGACCCGAATGAGCCGGTCTGCACCAGTCTGGGCGCAAAATGGGACGTGCCTCCTGTGATGATCGCGATTGCGGAAAACCACACCTCGTGTGTGGAGCTGCTGTTGCGCAGCGGGGCCAATGCAAACGTTGTGTGTCACGATCTGGCAACCGCATTTGGGTATAAGTCTATTCGAACCGACAGGTACAAGGATCGCGGTGAAGGGCCGCCTTGCACGCCGCTTGTACTGGCCGAGGCGACCTGCAATATTGCCGCCGTTAGGATACTCCGGAAGTTTGGGGCCTTTTTACACATTCCCGCAGAAGCCGGAAAAGGAACTGTGGCCTTCCGCGCTCCAATCGGTCTGCGCGCGCGTGCGCTCGATTCGCTACCCCAAGTCGTCCGCTTGATTCGAGGACGCGCCAAGCTCGAGTCTATCCGGCGGCTGCTCGCGCGGGTGCGCAATCTCGATGATGACAGAGGAAAACTGTTGGATACGGCATGTATGGAGCGGCGTCCCGACGTAGTCAGGCACCTCCTCGAACTCGGTGCCGATCCGAATTGTATAATCTGGCACTCGTTGCCCGAGTTGGACGGCGGATCGACCAGCATCGCCCGCATGCTACTTGACCACGGCTATGATGGAACCTACCAAAGGTGCAGCGTTCCTCTCCTGGAGGCTCTTCGGTGCGGGCACACACGGCTTGTGAAGCTGCTGCTCGCTTACGGTGCCGACGTAAACACAACTCGCCTGGACGAGTGGCAAGAGTATGAACTAACGCCATTGATGACGGCCATTTTTCACGGTCACCTTCAGGGCGCGGCCCTCTTGCTAGCGAAGGGCGCCAATCCGAATCTCGGATGCGGAGGTTTCCCAAGGTCGGAGAACATTTCGCTTCTTCAGTCTGTTCTGTCCCGAAGAGGTTGGTGCTCGATGTTTCCGTTGGAATACGAGCCAGACGATCCATGCAGATCCGTGGGATTGCCCCTGCATGTCGCAGTGCTGACCGGCAACATCGGGGCGGTTGCCATGCTGCTGAAGCATGGCGCGTCTTCCACAGCGGCCGCGGGTCTTGATCAGTATCTCGAGCAGGTGAGCCCATTGAACCTTAGATCCCGAATCGAAGCGCTTCTCCGAAGGGGGCTACCCTCGCATGGGGGCGCCGATCTTCGACAAAATCCGCATCGCGACAACCCGTTCTGATGGGCGTCTTTGCCACGAGCTGCTTGCAGAGCGCCTACATCAACGCCAAACAGTGCTCCCTTATCCAATGGCAAATCATAAAGAATACGAAGTCTCAGTATTTAGCCCCATTTCATTGGGGAAAGAGGCCGCCATCGCGGCTTTGGTAGAGAACACTCCTAACATGAATGCCTTCTTGGCGGCCAAACTACTTTCCGAAGCTACTCCAGAAATCCCTTCTCCGATCTATTATGGGAGCGCCCACGAAGCGGGTCTAGTGGCTGGGCATCTGGAGGCCATGGGATTAAAAGTCAGGCACACCAAGTTTTGATATGCTTCTCTCGACATGGAACAATCACAGTTGGCACATTGAAACGGCTGTTATAATTCTCCCGTCGTGCGTATCACCGTCCATCGTGGCACCCACCAGATAGGGGGCACTTGCATTGAGATATCTGCTGGCAGGTCGCGCATAGTGCTTGATGCGGGATTGCCGCTTGAAGCCGATCTCAGCGGAAACGCTCCCACCCCGATTGTCCCAGGGCTCTTTGGCCGAGATGGGCCGGCAGTTGACGGCCTATTTGTCAGCCATGCACACGCAGACCACACTGGCCTGGTCTCAGCCAGCCGAGCGCAGGTACCGGTGTGGATGAGTGCTGGCACGAGTAAGATGATTCTGGCAGGAGGATTATTTGCCCGGCAGCCTGAGGTGCCTCGCGTGCGCAGTCGATTGCTCGTGCCAGGTGAACCCGTGACAGTCGGCGCATTCCGCGTGACCGCCTATCCCGTCGACCATTCGGTATTCGACGCGATGGCGTTCCTTGTCGAAGCGGATGGCAAACGTTTGCTCTACACCGGCGACCTTCGGTTTCATGGTCGCAAGCCCGGCATGGCCCGGCAACTCGCGAAGGTCGCAACTGCCGCGCCACTTGATGCGCTTCTGATTGAGGGCACACGACTGGGTGGGCGGGTCAACGAAGCCAATTTGAGCGAGCGCGATCTCGAAACGCAGTTGGTCGCCGACCTCCGGGCTGCCCCAAGCGTCGTGCTCGCGATGTATTCGCCGCTCAATGTCGATCGCTTCGTCACCTACTTCCGAGCTGCGCGCAGAGCGCGACGGACATTCGTCATCGACCCGTATCAGGCCTTCGTGCTTCACCTGATTCGCGGTAAGGCGCGCGTGCCACAGCCGGGAACAACCCCCGATCTGCGTGTGCTGGTGCCTCCGCGCTTTTCCACTAGCGGCGCAGCTCGTAATCTTGGGCATACAAACTGGGCACGAGAGCTACGGCGCGGTGGCATTACCGCCGACGAGATTCGCCAAAATCCTGACCGTTTTGTTGTCCTATTCAGGCAGTCAATGCTTCCATGGCTCTATAGAGACAATCTACCGCAGGGCTGCACCTGCATCTTCTCCTATTGGCCCGGCTACCTGCGGGAACCGCGACTCCAGCCATTGTTGAAAGCAGTCGACGCTGTTGGAGGAGCGTTCCTCAAACGCCATGCCAGTGGTCATGCCCACCCCGATGACTTGCGGCGCTTCGTAAAACTAGTGCGACCCTGCCTGCTCGTACCCGTTCATACGACGAGTCCGGAGACGTGGGCTCTATGGTGGCCTGGAACAAAGATTGGCCGGGACGGCGAACCGATTGATATATCTTAGCGACCAGTTTGCCATCAGCGATCAAACAGATTATCAGTTCATATGAGCCTTCAAGAAATTCAAAAGATCGTCCGGTTGCGTCTCGCCTCAGAAGCAGGCCAGGCAAAAGTCAATGGCCGGCGAAAGGCTATGGCCAAACTTGCCCGCGGACTGGAGAATCCCAAGTTGGCGAAGCTCCGCTTGCGTTCCCGCAACGCATGGTTCTCAACAACCCAGGGTGATGCGACGAGTGGAAAGGGGGCAATAAGGGTTCAACTGTATGGCGAGGAAATCGCCCACCTCGAACTGGATAAAGAATCGCATTACCAATTCTATCCAAAGGATTCCTTCCTCAGCAAACTGCCCGACAATAGAATTTACACCAAAGTAATACCTTGGGCCTGGAGTCACGACAGGGGTTCCGCAGCGTCGATAAACAAGTTCCTCAAGAGTGCAGCGGAGTATTTAAGTGGGCATGCCGACGCCGAGCGTGAGCTTCAGTGGGAGTTAGCAAAATTTCTTGGGGTTAGGAAGAGTCCTGAGCTAAAGAACTACAGGGTTGTAACATGGAATGGGCTTTTTGCAGAGGTCGGCGTATCGATAAAGAGCAACGGCCTTCTGGCAAAGAAAGCTGGTAATATCGATTTAGTCGTTAGACGGGGGAAAGGAACCCACCACAGTTATCTTGTGTTCGAGTTGAAGAAGCCGGGCATAACGGATTTCGAAAAAACCTTACATCAGGCGGTGCGCTATGCTACCTCCCTTCTTATAGAGGCGAATAGAGGAGTCCCAGAGGACCAAAAGAACTATCACAAGGTCTTCGGATCTACCGATATCAGGAAGCTAAAGATTGGGGCAGTCGTTGTCATGGAAGATCATGAGAAAACACGGGACGCGGCGCTCGCATACCTTCAACGCTGCTGGGATGAGCGTGCGGAGATGACGATCGATCGAATCGGCGTTCTCCTTTACAAGTACGATACGAGGGCACACCAGGTGACCTCTTGGAAGTGGTTTGGCGATTGGCACAAGAAGCAGTGGGTTAAGCACCCATCTTAACGAATGTTGATGGGCCACGGGAGGGATCCTCGAAAGCGTCGCTAGCATCACCGAGGTGCCGGCGAAAGAGGAGGAGGCCCTCGTATTGCGAGACGTTCCGTATCGGATCCAGACAGGTACCAGCAACTAGGGCACGCCTGCTCAGGCGCACGCGTTAAGCGGGGCCGCGCCCGCCTAGCAATGTCTGTCCAAGTGCCCAAGGTGCGACATTACGACGATTAGGAAGCACCCAGCTGAATGCGACGTTTCGCTCCTTTCGTTGCACCCCGGAAGTCACGTGAACGACAACTGCCGCGGTTGGTCAATTGACTAGCAAAACGACCAAAGCTGGATAAGTGTCGGCGGCGCAATTGGCACCAATTTAGTCTGCCCTCAAATAAGTGGACGATTCCTCGTACGATCCAAGAACGGAGGCTGCTCTGACCGAGCTAATCGTAGATTCGCGCGAACTCGAACGCCTCGAGCGGCGACTGGGCAGTTTCAATATATTTAAGGTTCTTCGGGCCGATCGCAACGAGCTGCGACACTCAAATATTCTCGCATGGCTTCTTCAACCGGAGGAATCTCACGGTCTTGGGGATGCCTTTCTCCGGAGATGGCTGCTCCTCATTATGAACGAGGCCGCACGCCTCGACCCAAGGCCAATAGGCTGGATCTCCCCAATCAAGGCCGACGCGCTCGCAATCGAATTCGTTGAAGTGCATCGCGAATGGAGCAACATCGATCTTCTCGTCGAAATACACCTAAATCAGGGCCCTGAGATGGTGCTTTGCATTGAGAACAAGGTCGATTCTTCACAGCATGGGAACCAGCTCAGACGCTACCGGGAAGCAGTTGCCAAAAGATACGACTCGGGCCAACGGTGCTCGTGCCTGTTTCTAACGAAAAACGACGAACCGCCTGAAGACGACGAGTTCATTCCAACCTCCTATGATTTGGTGGCCCAGGCCCTTGGAGAATGCCTCGAAGCGAAGGGCGCAAGCCTCGCACCCGATCCCACCCAATTGATGAGGCACTACCTCGATCTAATTAGGGATGATTTTATGTCCGACAATGAAAACGCACGGTTGGCCCAGGAAATATACCGTATGCACAGGCATGCACTTGATTTCATATTTGAGAACAAGACGGATGTCATGCGCCAGGCCTCGGACGCCCTGGACAGTCTCGTCCGGTCGGAGGCCCATATCCTAGGTGTAGTCCCTTACACGCTTGGCAAGGGGTATATCAGGTTCCTACCGAAGGAATGGGCTATACCATCAAACTCCGGAGGTGCGGCTTGGGGCGAAGGTGGACGTTTCCTCGTATGCGAAGTGACGCTTTGGACCAAGAAGGTGGAGCTGCATATTGTCTCGGGCCGGGCCCCCGAAAGCTGGGCTGACGAGCTTTGGGAGCTGGCAAAACACGCTCCATTCAAGCAGGAATGGAAGAAGCGCCCCGCGGTCTATGTAAAGCCGTACAAGGCGGTCTCGAGCATTGCCGTCGAGAGCCTCACCAATCTTGCATCTGAAGATATGGGAGCGAAATTGTGCGACTGGCTGAAAGCCGAATTGTCGAAGCCAAGCTTCAAGAACGCCGTTGAAATCCTTGCTGCCCTTCTTGAAAAGGCACCAGTTGCGGCCGCGCCGTAGCGGTAGGAACCCAATATCAGCCCAGAATTCCTCCTCTCCCCCTCCGGATCCTCCGCCTCGCCCTGAGGGGCCGGTTCGCACATTTTGCATCGCCGGAAGAGGTATCGGCGTTCCGTTCGTCTCGCTGGTTACGCCCAACTCCCCCGGGCCGCGGGGGGGCCAACTCCAAACCTTAACCCGCGCCGGTCGACGTCCGCCTGTCCGGGAGGCGCCGGGACCACCTGAATTGACGTAGTCACCCACCGTGACACTTCCCCAATCCCCAGCCATACAGCGGCATGGGGCCGAAAGTGAGTCCAGCCGGCCGGGCGAAACGCCTGTTGCGCCCAGGCCGTCCACGGGCGGTAGCCCCGCCCCAAGCCCGCCCGGTCGGTCCCAGCCTGTTTGCAGCACCCCATCCCGTCACGAGCCCAGGAAATCCAAGGACTATGAACCTAAATTCCGCTGTTGAGGCTGCGGTTTGAGTACGGAAGATGCTGCAAAGGATGGCCATGGACACACAAAGCCAGGCAGAAGCCATTCACCCGCTGGGTGAAGGAGAGTTCTCATTTCCGACACCGGGTGGACGGGTGCGACTTTCCGTGACCAACGACAGTTTGACGCCGTTCGGTGGGCTTGTCCCGTGGGCGGCTTATACAAAACATATAGGCATTATAGATCAGCTCGCTGCCGATTGTCCTGTTGAGCGGACGAGCCCGAACGCGGCTCCGATATACGACGTGCTCCAATCGTTCATGCTGACGGCTCTTACGGACGGGCGCCGGTTCTCGCATATTGAGCGTTTGCGGGAGGATCCGACGATTCCTGAGATTTTCGGCATGGAGTCCGTGGTTGGGGACGACACGGTGAGGCGGTTCTTCAAGTCGGTGGATCCGGCCCTCGGGGCCGAGTGGATCGCCCGCAATGTGCAGCCGATGTGGCGTGCTTTGCCGGATCCGATCATCATGGATTGGGACTCCACGGTGCAGCCGAAGTATGGGCACCAGGACGGAGCCGAGATCGGGTATAACCCCGGCAAGCCTGGTCGGCGCAGCTTCCATCCCCTGCTGGGCGTCATCGCCCACACGCGCCTTTGTCCGGTATACCGGTTCCGTTCCGGCGACACGGTCACGGCCACTCAGTGGCACGAAGCGATGCACGACGCCCAGCGCTGGCTCGGTGAGCGCAAGATCTGGCTAAACCGTGGCGACTTGGGGCTCGGCCATGACGCGATCATGAGCTGGCACGAGGAGGCCCCCGAGAGGCCGAGGTATCTGTTCAAGCTTAAGCTGACGAACCTGGTGCGCTCGGCACTATGCCGGGTACGCGAGGATGAGTGGCAGGGATCCGCCGGCTACGAATCATGCCAGATGGCCGAGGGTTTCATCCAGCTCACTGGCTGGAAGAGCCCCCGCCGGGTGATCTTTGCCAGGACCCTCTTGGGCGTGATCCGGGCCGCGAGCAACACCGAGTTCTGGGACCGCAACAAGCACGAGTTCGCAGTCTACGTGACCAACCTGCCCGAGAGCATCAATTGCTGGCAGATCCAGGACCTGTACCGCAAGCGCGCGGACACCGAGAACGTGTTTGACGAACTCAAGAACCAGTGGGGGTTCAGTGGATTCTGCGCCAAGTCGAGGGCGACCACGGAACTGGCCGCCAGGCTTCTACTGCTCGTCTACAACCTCTGGACGCTCTTTGTCCGCTTCATCGTCCCACAAAAGCACACCGAGGCCAAGAGAGGCCGACGATGGTTTCTGCTGATCGCTGCCAGGCTCGTCGAATCGGGGCGCCAAAAAGAACTACAAGTCTCTATAAAGGGCGGCTGGGCCGATCAATTGCGAGACGGCTACACTCGCATCACCGAATGGATTCGTACAACTGCGCCGCAGTTGAAATATCAAATGTCGACCAGCGACCTCGACCTCGCCAATGCAGCCACTTCTGGGCCTTAAAACCCCACTTCAACTGCGGAATTTAGGATGAATGCTCCCCGAGCACGCATAAAAAATATGGAACCGTTTCTCCATTAATTGCTCACACAAGCGGGCAGCATAAAGTGTTGCATGTGCAACTATTCGTCATGAAACTGTTCCCATGCACCTCGGAAACACCCTCCGCCTAACCGCCGGCCTTTTCGCGGCCGTCCTCGCATCAACCCTCCACGCCGCCCTGGACGACCGGACCTACGCCGCCGTCGTCCAGAGCAAACCCGAGATCGGCGACATCGTCTTCACCCGGATAGGCGGCCCGATCTTCACGAACGTCGCCGTCACGACCCTCAGCTGGACCTCCCACGTCGGGATCATCGTCGACTACAACAAGGGCGACTGGATCGTCGCCGAGAGCGGCGTCCCCTTTGTCCGCAAGACCCCGCTAAGGAAGTTCCTCGGGCACTCCGCCAACCAGGAGTTTTCCATCAAGCGGCTGAAGGCCGAACCGAACGACGAGCAGAAGTGGGCGATGCTCCGCTTTGCCGATGCGGAGCTGGGAAAGCCCTATTGCCTCGGGTTCGACCTGCGCTCGAACCACACCTTCTGCTCCAAGTTCGTCCACGACGCGGTGTACGAGAGCACCCATAAGTCGGTCGGCGAAGTGGAGACGTTTGATCACCTCCTGCACCGGAACCCGGATGCCCCGCTTTGGTTCTGGAAGGCCTGGTTCCTGGGCTCGATCCCGTGGGATCGGACAACGATCACCCCGGCCAGCGAACTTGAGAGCCCCCTCCTAACCGTCGTAGCCCAGAACCACCCATGAAAGAGCTCATCTACGAAATCATCGCCACGGCCGGGACGATCGAGGAGGCCGGCAGCCGGATCCTGAAGCCCTTCGGCCTGACGCCCATGACCTTCAATATCCTGAACGTGCTGAAGGACGGCCCCCAATCCCAGAGGCAGATCAGCGAGAAAGTCATCGTGGTCGCCTCGAGCGTGACCTTCCAGGTGAAGCACCTTCAGCGGCGCGGACTCATCCAGCGCAGGAGGGCCGACGCCCGCACCTGGAACGTCTCCCTGACCGCGCTGGGCTCCCAGATCCGGGCCTCCGCCGAGAAGCAGATGGATGCCGTGATCGGCCAGATCGCGATCGACCCGGCCTTCGTGGCCGGCACCAAGGCCGCCTTGAAGGCCATCCGGGCCCACCTTCCCACCATCAGCTGATTCCACGATGAACATGCTCACCTCCAGGCGGTTCCTGCCCCTCTTCATCACCCAGTTCATCGGGGCCTTTTGCGACAACGTGTTCAAGAATGCGTTTGTCCTCCTGGCCACGTTCGGCCTCGCCCAGGCCCACGGATGGAACCCGGCCTATGCGGTCTACCTGATCGGGGGGCTCTTCATCCTGCCGTTCGTCCTGATCTCGGGATGGGCGGGATATGTTTCCGACATCTGGGCGCGCCACACGCTGGTGCGGGCGCTGAAGACCTTCGAGGCCTTCGTGATGATCGGGGCCGCGGTGGCCCTCTACACGGACAGCTTCTACGGCATGTGGGTCATCATCGTGGCCCTTGGCTTCATCTCGGCCCTGTTCGGCCCCCTGAAGTACGGGCTGCTCCCCGTCTACCTGAGGACCGAGGAGCTCGTGAGCGGCAACGCCTGGTTTGAGGCGGGCTCCTTCATCGCCATCGTCACGGGCACGCTCGTCGGCGCCGAGGCTGCGACCGGAAGCTCCGGCCGGACCGAGATCGGGGCGCTCCTCCTGATCCTCGGGCTCATCGGCTGCGTCTCGACCTTCTTCCTGCCCAAGGCCCCGGCCTCCGCAGCAAGAACCATCTCACCCTGGAGCCCCAGGTCGCTCCGGCTTTGCGCCGTGGACGCCGTCCGGACCATCCGGCAGATCCCCGTCCTCTGGAGGAGCGTCCTCGGCGTGTCGTGGTTCTGGTGCCTGGGCGCGGTGCTGCTCTCGTTCCTGCCCACCTATGTGAAGGACACCCTGCACCAGGACGCGGCGGGCGTGACCCATTTCCTCCTCTTCTTCGCCATCGGGGTGGGCGTCGGCTCCTTCCTCGGCATCTTCCTCAACGAGGGCCGGATCCGAGCAACCTATGTCCCCCTGGCGGGCCTCGCCATGAGCGGATTCCTGTTTCTCTGGGTCGTAGCCGACCGGTTCGCGGCAGCCCACCTCGGGATCTTCCTGACGGTGATCACCTCGGGAATCGGCATCGCCGGCGGCATCTACTCGGTCCCGCTGTACGCCCTCATGCAGCACCGAAGCCCCCAGGACCAACGGGGCCGGGTCATCTCCGCCAACAACATCATGAATGCCATTTTCATGGTGGGGGGAGCAATCGGGGCGGTGGTGATCTCGGCGATCACGCCCAAGCCGGCTGCGCTCCTCGGCGTCCTTGCCGTGGCCAACCTGGCGGTGTCAATCTACATGGTATGGCTGCTGCCCGAGTCGGTGCTCCAGACCGTGGTCCGCCTCGTGCTCAGGGTTCTCTTCCGGGTCCAGGTCCGCGGGCTCGAGAATTTTCCCACTTCCGGGCCGCGGCTTGTGATCGCCAACCACACCTCGTGGCTCGATGCGGCGCTTCTTTCGGCCTTCCTGCCGGAACCGCCCATCTTCGCCGTGGATACCCAGATCTCCCGGATACGCTGGGTGAAGCCCTTCCTCAAGTGGACGACAGCCTATTCGATCGATCCCCTGCATCCGCTGAGCCTTAAGACCCTCTGCTCCGCCGTAGAAAAGGGAGGGCTCGTCGCGATCTTCCCCGAGGGTCGCCTCACCACGACCGGCGGGCTCATGAAGGTCTATGACGGCGCCGGCTTCATCGCCCAGAAGACAGGTGCCGAGATCGTGACCATCCACATCGACGGAGCGCATCTCTCTGTGTTCACGCGCCTGGCCCACAGGTACAAGCGGCGTTGGTTTCCCCGGATCACGCTCACGATCAGCGCACCGAAGGTGATGCCCAAGGAGGTCGACAGGAAAGGGCGGTCGCCGTTCATCTATTCGCTTTTGAGTGAGAGCGCCTACTCGGCCCAGATCCCCGACCATTCGCTGTTCCGGGAGCTGATCGATGCCTCAAGGCGCCATGGAGGGGGCCGTCCCATGTGGGTCGGCCACGACGGCCAGGGCCTCAACTATGCCCGGATCCTCGGCCGTTCGGCCTATCTCGGAACCCGTCTGGCGGCAGCAACGAAGCCGGGAGAGGTCGTTGGGATCATGATGCCGACCAGCATCGGCGGAGGGCTCGCCTTCTGGGCCCTGCAGTATGCCCACAGGGTCCCCGCATGGCTCAATTTCTCGATGGGAAGCGCCGCCTTCGCGTCAACGGTGAGGACAACCGGAATGCGTTCCGTCATCACCTCGAGGACCTTTGTAACCGAGGGCCGCATGGAGGAGCGGATCAGGGCTCTCGAGGGCGCTGGCGTCTCCGTCATCTACCTTGAGGACCTGAAGCCCACGCTCCTCTGGAAGCTTCGCGCCGCCTGGCTCAACTTGAACCTGACGTCCGGTTACCAGGCCCACGAGTCCGCTTGGAAAGCGGCCGGACGGGACCGCCGCGCCGCGATCTTCTTCACCTCGGGATCCTCCGGATTGCCGAAGGCGGTCGTGCTTTCGCACGAGAACCTGCTGTCCAACGTGTCGCAGCTCCGGGCTCGGATTGATTTCGCCCACAACGACTGCGTCTTCAACGCTCTCCCCCTGTTCCACGCCTTTGGATTCACCGGCGGAATGCTGACGCCGCTCTTTTCCGGCGTGAAGACGGTCCTGTACCCCACCCCACTCCACTACGGCATCATCCCGGAGTTCATTTACAGCACCAACGCCACGATCTTTTTCGCCACAAACTCGTTCCTGAATGGCTACGCTCGGAAAGCCCATGCCTACGACTTCTACTCGCTGCGCTATGTGTTCGCGGGCGCCGAAAAGCTGCAGCCGGCCACCCAGAAGCTTTGGAGCGAGCGTTTTGGGATCCGCATCTTCGAAGGCTATGGCACAACCGAGGCCTCCCCCGCCGTAGCGATCAATACTCCTCTGGCCTTCAAGGCGGGAACGGTCGGCCGCTTCCTTCCCGGCATTGAGTACCGGCTTGAACCCATGCCCGGGATCGCCGGGGGGCGGCTGAGCTTCCGCGGACCGAACCGGATGATGGGGTACTACCTGCCCGACCAGCCCGGGGTCCTGACCGACGCCGAGGAATGGTACGACACCGGAGACATTGTCTCGGTCGATGAGGCAGGCTTCGTGAGCATCCTGGGACGGGCCAAGCGGTTCGCAAAGATCGCGGGCGAGATGGTCTCCCTCTCGGCCGTCGAGGAGGCGCTGTCGACCGCAGTCAAGGGCGCCGCGGCCGTCGTGAGCCGCCCCCACGCGACCAAGGGGGAGGAATTGGTCCTCCTCACCTCGGATTCGAGTATCACCACCGAAGGCGTGAGGGAGGCCGTCCGTGTAAAGGGCCTGTCGGATCTGAACATCCCGAAGCGCATCAGGGTCTGCTCGCCATTTCCCCTTCTGGGCTCGGGCAAACCCGACCTCGTCGCCCTTCAACAATTGGCAGAGACCGCGGAATCCGCGGCCGCATAAGGAACAAACCGGAGAACACCCCCCATGGAATCCCTCATTGGCCTGCTTTGCGTCTTTCTATTCGCCGTATTGGTCATCATGCCAATCTGGACGATATCCAAGATATCGAGCCATGGGAATGAACTGAAGGACCTATGGGACCGAATCAGGGACCAGGACGTAATTATCGCCGAATTGCGGAATCTCCTCCGCAGCCGGCCCGAGGCGCCGCCCCAAAAGGTTCCGGTCGCTCAATCTCCCGCCGCCATGGCGACCCCGCCCGCCCCCCAGGTTGTAGCCAAGGAGCCGGAGCCCGAACCCATCATCACCGCATCGCCGCCGCCATTTGAACGGTGGTCGGAGCCTATCACCCCGCCACCGATGTTGCCCGAAAGGGAGATATTCGTCTCCAGGGAGACGCCGGCATTACCGCTACAGGGGCAGGAGGTTCCCCTTCCGCCCGAGGAGGAGAAGCCGGCGCGTCCCGCCATCAACTGGGAGCAATTCATGGGCGCGAAGCTCTTTGCCTGGCTGGGCGGACTCGCCCTCTTCCTGGGCGTGGCGTTCTTCGTGAAGTATTCCTTCGAACACAACCTTGTCCCTCCCCAGGTCCGCGTGGCGATCGGCTTCCTGATCGGCGCCGGCCTGATCGTCGGCGGGCTAAAGATGTCCCTCGAGAAATACCGGATCACGGCGCAGACGCTGGTGGCATCGGGCGTCGTTTCGCTCTACGCGGTCACCTTCGCCTGCAACTCGATCTACCACTTTGCCTACTTTGGCCCTGTGCCCTCGTTCCTGCTGATGGTCCTCATCACTGCGACCGCGTTCATCCTCGCGGTGCGGCTGAACGCTCAGGTGGTCGCCATCCTTGGAATGCTTGGCGGCTTCCTGACCCCGGTCCTGATCAGCACCGGCCATGACAACCCGGCCGGGCTGTTCGGGTACATTGCGATCCTCGTGACTGGCCTCGTATCCGTCGCCCTCCACCGGAAATGGTACTATCTGGTTCCGATGGGGGCCGCGGGCACCGTTCTCATGCTCATGGTTTGGGCGCTCAATTTCTACGCTCCCGAGAAGATGGGGACGGCCATGATCGTGTGCCTGGGCTTCTGCGTCCTGTTTATGGGTGCAGCCGAGACCGCGCGCCGAATGGGCCGTGATATGCTCTGGTTCACGCGCACGGCCATCGGCCTTCCTGCGGTGGCCTTCGGCTTTGCGTTCTTCTTCCTTCAGTATCCTGCCGCGGGCGCGCACACCGGGCTCTTCTTCATCTATGTACTCCTCACGAGCCTGATCGTGTTCGCGATCGCGTGGAGGGAGAACCTGGGGTGGCTGGTGGCGGGAGCCGCCGGCGCATCGGCACTCCTCATGGCGCAGTGGACGTCCAACATGTTCACCACTGAGCAGGCCCCCGTCGTCGTGGGCGTTTGCCTAGGCTTCAGCGCCCTCTATTTCGTGGTGTACCTGGTCGCCCGCAGGCTGGACCGCGCCTCCCCGTCCATCCTGTATTCAGCCGTGGGCATGCCGGCCGTTTCCCTGGCCTTTGCGTTGTTCCTCATGTCACATACGGCCACGGGGCCCGGGCTTCTGCTGACCTTTATTTTCGCAAGCGATGCACTTCTGCTCGGGATCGCGTGGCTCGATGAGCGCATCCCAAAGCTGCATTTTGCCTCGGGCATGGCCGTCTTTGGGCTCCTGGCGGTGTGGATCTCCGGGAATCTGACGCCTGCGCTGCTCCCCTGGGCGCTTGGAGGCTGTCTCGTTTTTGCGGCGCTCCACACGGCTTATCCGATTCTCCTTCAAAAGCGCCGGCCCGACTGCGCGCCCACGTGGTGGAATCAGATGTTTCCCCCGCTCACGCTGGTCCTGATGCTTCTCCCCCTGTTCAAGCTGGAGACCGTGTCGTTTCTCATCTGGCCGGCCATCCTGCTGGTGGATCTGATAGCCATAGCGGTGGCCGTCCTCAGCGCCTCGCTCATTTCGGTCGCTGCGGTCCTCGCTCTTACGCTTCTGGCGACCGGCATCAGTATATTTCAGATCCCGGCAGGGGTGCTGTTTGACCCTACCCTCCTGCTCGTGATCGGGATGTTCGCCCTGTTTTTCTTCGTCGCGGGACTCTGGATGGCCCGCAAGCTGAAGGGCCGGCTGACCGGACTAGACCCCGAGTTGGGCGGGTTCGTGGGAGACCCCCAGGTGCAGATTCCCCTGCTGTCGGCGCTCCTGCCCTTTGTGCTGCTGATCATGGTTTGCGCCAGGCTCTCGGTGCCCGACCCCTCGTCGGTGTTCGGCCTTGGGCTCCTCCTGGTCGTCCTGACGCTCGGCCTGGCGAAGCTATTGGAAGCAGAATGGCTTCCCGCCTGCGCGCTCGTGGGCATGGCTTCCCTTGAGGCCGTCTGGCACGCGAACCATTTCGACGCCCGGTCACCCGAGACGCCGCTCGTGTGGTATATCGGCTTCTATGCCATATTTGCCGCCTATGCGTTCCTCTTCAGACGGACCTTCGCCAAGAAGACGGGGCCCTGGGCCGTGGCGGCCCTTAGCGGGGTGGCCCACTTCTGGATGGTGTTCCAGACGGTCAAGACGGGTTGGCCGAACGACTTCATGGGTGTTGTCCCTGCGCTCTTCGCCCTGGCGCCGCTCGGCAGCCTGATCCTTGTGCTCCGAAACGGGGAGGAGGACAGCCCGGCGCGCCTGAACCAGCTCGCCTGGTTCAGCGGAGTGGCCCTGTTCTTCATCACGCTCGTATTCCCCATCCAATTCGACCGGCAGTGGCTCACGGTCGCCTGGGCTCTCGAGGGCGCGGCCCTATTGTGGCTGTTCCACCGCATTCCCCATCCGGGCCTGCGCGCCACTGGCTTCGCGCTCCTGTGCGCCGTGTTCGTGCGACTGGCACTGAACCCGGCCATCCTCGGGTACCACGTCCGCGGCGACATGGCCGTCCTCAATTGGTATCTCTACACCTATGGCATCGCCATTGCGGCCCTGTTCGCAGGATCCCGGCTGCTTTCTCCCCCGAGGCAGATGATCCTCGGCTCCAGCGCGCAGCCCCTCACCTATGCCATGGGCGTCATCCTGTCGTTCATCCTGCTCAATATTGAGATCGCCGACTTCTTCACCGAGCCCGGATCGGCCTCCCTCGTGTTCCAATTCTCGGGGAATTTTGCCCGCGACATGTCCTACACCATCGGATGGGCCCTTTTCGCCCTCGGACTCCTTTCCGCAGGGATATGGCGCCAGTTGAAGAGCGTGCGTTACGCGGCCATTGCGCTCCTGTGCGTCGCCTTGCTTAAGCTCTTCTTCCACGACCTCGCCCAGCTGCAAGCCCTGTACCGGGTCGGCGCCCTGTTCGCGGTCGCCGTCATCGCGATCCTCGCCTCGTTCGCCTATCAACGGTTCCTCCCCGCCAATGAAAAACCCACGCCCCCACAGCCATAGCGCGACCCTTCTCCTGACGCTTGCCGCAGCAGGCAATTGCTTTGGGCTTACGCCCACGGAGTGGAAGTTCCATCAGGCTCTCTCCGTGCCGGCACCGGGCCTTGTGCGCGTGGACCTTAGCTCGGCTTCCTTCGACACGGGGGGCGCCCAGATGGAGGCTTTCAGGGTCCTGGACCCGGCCGGCAACGAGACGGCGATCCTCGTTGATCGCCCTCCCGTCCCTGTGGCGCACGTCGTCAGCCCATCAACGTTCGAGGTGAAAGTGGACGGCGGCACGACCGAGATCCTTCTCGTTACCGGAACATCGGGAAAGATGTCGTCGGTCTCCCTTGAGACTCCGGCCCCGGCATTCCTCCGCGCGGCCAAGATCGAGGTTTCCCAGAACAACGCAGACTGGACCCAAGTCGACAAGGGTGTCCCCGTCTTTCGCGAGTGGGGGGCCGAGAAGCTTTCGCTGCCCCTGGCCGGCCGGGCGGCGGCCTACATTCGTATCACCATAGAGGACGGAAAGGCCGACTCCACGATACCCTTCACGGGGGCGACGATCCAGATGGAAGTTCCTCCCCCGCCGGCACCCTCGGATATCGAAGCCCGGATCGTGAGCCGCGATGAGTTTGCCGGCGAAACCGTTCTGACGCTCGCTCTGGGCGGCCAGAACGTCCCGTTGGCGGCAATCAGCTTTGAGACCAAGGAACCCCTGTTCATGCGCCGCGTGTCCGTCGCAATTCGGGAATTGAAGAACGCCATCCCCTCTGAGCGCGTTATAGGATCCGGAACCGTGTTTCGGGTGGCACTAAACGGCTCGCCCTCCCGCGAGCAGGTGGACCTGCCGCTCATCTACACCCCGCCGACGCGCGAGCTGCTGATCCATGTCCACAACGGCGATGCCCCGCCCCTTTCAATCGACGCGGTCAAGCTGAAGCGCTGGCCCGTGAGCCTCTTGTTCATGGCTCCCGCAGCCGGAAACTACACCCTCCTATCAGGAAATCCCCAGGCCTTGGCCCCCCATTACGACCTGGCGGGTTTTGCCGGCGAACTTCGGGGAGCCACCGCCTCCGTTGTCGTTCCAGGCAATCTTGAGGAGACCCCCAATTACCACCCCGCTGAGACTCTCGGGTCTCCTCCCCTGCCCGACATTCCTCTCTTGGGTGCGCCTCTCGACACCAAGGACTGGGTGTTTCGGAACACGGTCCAGATAACCGAACCGGGCGTTCAAGAGCTCGAACTCGATCTGGACGTCCTGGCGAAGGCTCGACCAGAATTCTCAGACGTCCGGCTCGTCAAGGACGGCAACCAGATCCCCTACGTCCTTGAGCAGCCAGCCGTCGCCCGCTCAGTGTCCTCGTCCCTTGAGGAATACCACGACCCAAAGAGGGCGGCAGTGAGCGTCTGGATGCTGCACCTGCCCAAGGCCGGGCTCCCTATCCGGAGCGTCGTGTTAAGCACGACCACCGCGCTCTTCCAACGGCAGTTCCGCATCTATGAGAAACTGGCCAACCAGGAGGGAGCCTCCTACGAGAATACATTGGCTACCGGCCAATGGGATCGAACCCCCCAGCCCGGCGTGCCCGACACCCGCGTCTTCGACCTGCACGGACGGTCGCATGCGGACACCGTTTGGATCGAATGCGACAACGGGGACAACCCGGCGATTCTGCTCGGAACCGCCCAGGTTATCTATCCGGTGGTCCGGCTCGTCTTCAAGGCCGCTGAAACGGACGGTTTCGTACTGGTGTATGGGAATAAGGAGGCCAACGCCCCGCGGTACGACTTGGCCCTCGTGGCCGGCCGCCTACTCACCTCCCCCAGGTCCGCGGCGCACCTTGGTGAGGTAGCCCAGGGGAACGTCACATCACACCCTTTTTCAGGCATCAAAGGCGGCATTGTCTTCTG